>ENA-UPTA01001256-UPTA01001256.1-activated-sludge-metagenome-genome-assembly--contig:-NODE-1256-length-28420-cov-6.470439_pt1 | contig 28420 bp, 26 predicted proteins | sample MGYA00238184_ERZ773361 | MGnify/ENA primary metagenome ERZ773361 (study PRJEB29100, sample SAMN05720205) | activated sludge metagenome | isolation source: anaerobic digester from wastewater... | reverse complement strand
TGCCACCATGCTCCTGAATAAGTGAAAGTGTTCCCCTCGCATAGCGGTATTGTGCGGTAATGAGGGTGGTTTTATTTTTTGATATGCTGTAGGAACTTTTAAAGGATGTTTCAATCTTGTATAACAGCCCGGTCCGGGTATAAAAAAATGATTTCATTGTGACATCGGCGGTGGATTTGATTCTGTCCACGAGATGGCTGGTGTGAACCAGTGTGACATGATTGCGCTGATCATACCGCATCCTGATTGCGGTGACAGGTTCAGCTTCGGTGGCCGCGAACTTTTTTATTGCAATTTCCCGTTTCACGGTGTCATAGGTAAATGTTATAATATAGGTTTTTCCCTGGTCGTTTGTGTAGCTTATTTCTTTTGTGCTGCCGTCTTCGTTGCTGATGCGGCGCAGTTCCCGTGAACTGCATGTCACCGTTGTCAGTATCACGGCAAAAAGCAGTACGATGTGTGCATACCTGTAAAATTTTTTCGTGAAGTCTCGGTCAAGGTTCATATTATTGTTAAAAAACACCCTCTGGCTGCCGGATAATAAATATTTTAAAAGGTTGTTGTCTTCAGGAAACTGACCCCTCAGACAACCACACTTGTATTAATATATATCGGTAATATTTCCGGGCCAGTTAATTACTTTTCCCCTGACCATTCATTGGTATTATAAGGAGATACAATCACGGAGAAATGGGAAGGCGTTTTGATTCAGGCTGCTCAACGAGGATTTCCCCGTCCTCCTTGTATTTCTTCAGAAGAAAATGTGTTACCGTAGACTGAACATTTTTTATGGTGGCAAGCTTTTCTGACACGAAGAGGGACACCTCTTTGAGGTTCGGTCCTTCAACATGGACATGAAGATCGTAGCTTCCGGAGAGAAGGTATACCGATGATACTTCCGGGAAGCGGTATATGTTCTCCGCGATCGCATCAAATCCGACGCCCCGCTCCGGCGTGACCTTTACCTCGATTAACGCCCGTACTTCATCCTGCTTTATCCGTTCCCAGTTTATGAGGGTTTTATAGTTGAGGATGATCCTGTCCTTCTCGAATTTTCTGATATATTTCTCCACGGTTTCAACCGTGATATTCAGCTGTTTCGCAATGTCTTCGATGGTGATTTTCGCGTCGTGGGCAAGAATCTCGAGGAGTTCCTCCCCGGTCTTATCGATTTTGTATGGCTTCATGGCACCGCTCCTTTCATCGTATGAGGTGCAGTATCGTAATTATTTTCCCGGTGGTCAATAGAAATTTTTTAATCAAACCGTTTTCACTGACCGGGTGATAATATCTAACCCTGTTCCATTAACCTTACAGACCTGCAGCAGTGCGGTTTTTTATGTTGACGGCGGCATATTTTGTTGCAAATTTTGTATTTCACAATAAATACTGAATGATGAAAAAACTTCCCATACTCATAGTCATTCCCCATGGAGGGTATCTGGTGCCTGAAGAACTTGAGGGGTATCAGGCTGTAACCCCCTTCGATATTCTTTTTGAGGCGGATACCTGTGCGAATGAGTTATTCTCCTTTGATCTCGTGGCAGGGAAGATCACCGCTGATATATCACGCCTGTTTGTCGATGTGGACCGCGATCATCTCGCGGTGCCTCCCGCATTTGCTGACGGAGTAATTAAAAGGTTCACTTCGCAGGATAAAAATGTGTTCCGGGATGATATTTTCCCTGACGAGATTGCTATTGCCAACCTGATACAGCGCTACTATGTGCCGTTCCATGAAACGGTAGACAAGATCGTCCGTGCCGGTGCGGTCCGCTGTGTACTGATTTGCCATACGATGAAGGTTGTTGCGCCGGCGGCAGCCATTGACCGCGGGAGGCCCCGTCCCCTTGTGACAGTGAACAATGTGATAACGCGGGGAGATGATGTCATTCCCACCGCCCCTGATGATCTGGCCCGTGGTCTCCTGGATTCCTTCCGGAGAGAGCTCGGCAGTGAAGATGCCACGGTCGCTGAACGCTTTTCTTCCAACAACCCTCTTTTCCCCGGACATGTGCATAAAAAACTTTCCCGGTATGATGTTCCTGTAATGACAGTGTCCATATCGCGGTCGCTTTTTTTCAATGAAAAGTATTTCAGCTATGAATATCTCACTGTTGACGAGGTGAGGATACGGCAGCTGCGTGAGCGCCTGTGGAATGCGGTAAAACGGATATTTTAATTGAAATTATTTATATGCGGATATAGTTCTGCAGGAAGCGCTGCGGAGTGACAGGGTGGTGCTGCCCGTGTACTTCCTGCAGTCCATGGATATATCCCTTCAACTGAAATATGGAGGTCTCTTGTCATGAGAAAAGCAGTACTGATTGCTGTCGTTATCCTCGCGGGAGCCGGGATAATTTCCTGCGGTTCTGCAGCAGTTGATACGGTTTCGGAAGGTAATCTTTCTGAATTCGGCAGGTATCTGCTGCAGCTTGAAGCAAGTGTGAAACTGGAAGCGCAGACGCCTCTCTGGGGGCAGAGGCGTACCCCGTGGACTGCCGCGGTGCGGAATGCGGGTAGTAATATTTCAGAATTGAGAAATCTTCTTGTGGAGTTTGAAAGCCAGATTCTTGCTTCTGCACAGTCTCCCGCCTGGTTTTCCGGATACAAAAGAAACACCTGGATCAGGAATGTTCAGACTGCGGGAAGTGTCAGCCGCCTCGCCGGCCTCATGCTGGAAGTTGAAGAGTCAATCAAGTATACGTCGCAGTTCCCCACATGGAGGTCCAGCCGTGCCGGATGGATCGATAATGTCCGGAGGCTCCAGGACAATACCGCCGCACAGCAGGGGGCTGCTGCAGTCTCTTCCGCGTTTAATCAGCTGCTCATTGAACTGGAAACAAGTGTCCTCTTTGAATTTCAGACTCCGCAGTGGCGATCACGCCGCCCGGGATGGCTTGGAGATGTACAGCGTGCTGCTGACAGCGCGCGCCTTCGTGAGCTGCTCCTTGAGTTCGAGCGCGAGATTCAGGGAAATGCCCAGTCACAGTCGTGGCTTTCTTCACAGCGAATGGGATGGATAAACCGTGTCCGCAGCGCCGGAAGCATAACGGAACTTGCCCCCCTTATGCGTGAGGTGGAAACGTCAATAAACTACACTGCACAGGTGGATACATGGAGGCAGACGAGAAATGCCTGGCTTACCAGGGTGCGGGAACTTGAGAGGGAATTTTATTGATGGTATGGTCTCTGTGTGATCAACTCATGCCGGGATAATAAACCTGTCAGATGAATGTTCCCTAACAGACATAAAGTATGCAGCTGCGGAAATATATCCGTACTGTGAGTGTAAATAATAATTGCAGGGAGAAATTATGAACGAGCTGGAACGTGAAAAGAAAAAGGGAATCAGCCTGTGGTATCTGATGAAGGCCGCTGTTATGCGAAAGCTCATCGGCGATCGGTATCAGACGCCGGGTTTCGGTTTCGCGGCATTGCTTTTCGCATCAGTTGCGAGGGAAGTGATGGAGAAGCTCGGACCTGAGGAGGGAGAGGCCCTGATTAAGCGGGCCGTTGAGTCCTTTGGCAGAGAGCGGGGAAAAAGGATCGCGGAAAAAGTGACCGGCAAAGGGAAGCCGTTATCCCTTCGCAACTGGATCATTTATACCGACATAGCAGCCTCAAATTTTCCAGCGAAGGTGTCGTTCCCGGAACATGATCTTGAGGCCCATGTCGATAAATGCTCATTTATACAGGCGGCAGATGCGTGGGGACTCAGGCCGTACGCGTCACTATACTGCAAGTACGCGGACTATGCAATTCTTCACGGATACAACCCGGATGTCCGCCTCACGCTTCAAAACCGCCATGAAACCGGCAGGGATTACTGTGCTTTCCGGTACCGGATGAAACAGTGATTTTCCTGTTTTAGTGATTGTTTATTTGGCAGACATTCTAATTGCACCGTCGATACGGATCGTTTCACCGTTTATCATCTGGTTCTCAATTATCTGAAGTACCAGAGAGGAAAACTCCCCGGGCTTGCCGAAGCGTTTGGGGAACGGGACCTGGTTTTCCAGCGATGTGCGTACCCCTTCGGGCAACTGCTGCGCCATGGGTGTTTCGAAAATACCCGGAGCGATAGTATTGATTCGGATGCCATAGGATGCAAGGTCCCGTGCGATTGGAAGAGTCATTCCCACGACTCCTGCCTTTGAAGCGGAATATGCCGCCTGGCCTACCTGACCGTCAAATGCGGCAATCGACGCAGTGTTGATTATTACGCCCCGTTCGCCCCCTTCGAGTGGGCTGTTTCCTGCCATAGACGCTGCGGCAAGCCGAATAACATTAAATGTTCCGGTGAGATTGATTTTAATGATTAGTTCAAAATGATCAAGGGGGAAAGGTCCCTTGCTGCTTACGGTTTTCACTGCGCTTGATAACCCTGCGCAGTTAATAGCGGCATTAATTGATCCGAATTTTTTGACTGCATCATCAATTGCCTGTTTCACATTGTCTTCGTTTGTTACATCTGTCTTTCTAAAGAGTGCCCGGTCTCCCAGCTCACCGGCAAGGGCTTCACCGCGTTCCACCGCGGTATCGAGAATTGCAGCGGCACCTCCGGCTTTCACGATGTCCCGCACAACTGCTTCACCTAATCCTGATGCGCCACCTGTAACCAGCGCAATGACGTTATTTATTTTCACACAACCCTCCAATTATTTTGATACACAGAAAAAAATACCCCCCGTGGGGGCGGGGCCGTTACCAGGCCCGCCTGAATATTGTATAACGCGATGATTATAAATTCAAGCGCAAAATTATAAATTGATAGGTCAAATTCTGTTTTTTGTTGCATAAAAGAACTTGACGATGTTTATATTTGTTGATATTTTATCGAGCAGTCAGTCAATGCCGGAGTTGCTTTTTTTTACGATGATATCGCACCATTGTCCCGGTGCGCAAGGGGCAGAAAATAACTATTCATTCCCGGAGTTTTTCATGAGACTCTTTGCCATATCAGCTGCATTTCGGCGTTTATACTTATTTATTTTTCCGGATATCTTTCCTGGAAAAACGAATGAAAGACATAGTAACTGCACTTTCTTCATCCCGGGACATATCTGATGCGCAACCTGTCCGGGGAATTGAAATTTCTACCACAAGGTTCTCTTCCAATAATATTAAAAATAGTATTTCCGGTCTTTTTAACAGTAATCCTTTTTATTGTCGCTGTGTATATTATTGCCATCCCGAAAATTAAAGAGGACTATCTGGCATCAAAAAAAGAAATGGTCCAGGAACTTACCACAACGGTGTGGCACTTATTGCATGATTATGAATCCAGGGTGATGTCCGGAGAACTGACACGGGAGGAGGCGCAGATACGGGCGATACGGAGGATACGTTCGCTGAGGTATGGATTGAATAAAAAAGACTATTTCTGGATAAATGATATGCATCCAAAAATGATCATGCATCCATACCGGAGTGACCTGGAAGGGAAGGACATCTCCCGATTCAGGGACCCCAGCGGAAAATATCTGTTCGTTGAGTTTGTTGATGTTGTCCGGAACCATGATTCCGGTTATGTTATGTACATGTGGCAATGGCATGATAACACGAGTCTTATCGTATCCAAACTTTCATTTGTTATGGGATTTGCCCCCTGGGGATGGATTATCGGTACCGGTATATATATTGAAGATATAAAAGAGCGGATTGCGCTTATTACCGGCACACTGAACCGGGCATTTCTTGTAATCTTTTTTTTCATCACTGTCATTTCACTGTTTATAATACTTCAGGGTGTCAACGGAGAAAAGAAACGAAGGCATGCCGCTGCAGCCCTGCTGCGGTCCGAGCAGATGTTGAGAAACATTATTGAGTTTCTGCCTGACGCGACCCTTGTGATTGACAGGAATGAACGTATCATCGCGTGGAACAAGGCGATGGGGAAAATTACCGGAATCAGTTCAGAGGAAATGATTGGCAGGGGAAATTATGAATACGCGGTACCATTTTACGGAAAGCGAAGGCCCCTGCTTATTAACCTGATAATTCATCCTGACCCGGAACTGGAAAATGATTATGGTAATATCAAACGGGAAGGGGGGCTTCTTGTGGCGGAAACTTTTACTCCCGGTATCGGGAAAGAGGGGCGATATCTGCACGCACGTGCTGCGCTGTTGTATGATATCGATGGTGAGGTTTCCGGGGCAATTGAAACGATCCGGGATATCACTGATTCCAAAACCACCGAAGAGAACCTTCTGGTATCGGTAAGGGAAAAAGAAATACTCCTGAAAGAGATACATCACCGGGTAAAAAACAATCTGCAGATTATTTCCAGCCTGTTGAGCCTGCAGGCAGATTACATTATGGACCCGGATGATTTAAATGTTTTTAAAAACAGTCAGACCCAGATTTTATCGATGGCTGCAATTCATGAAAAGTTATATCAGTCGGGAAATTTTTCCAACATTAATATGAAAGATTTTCTGGAGGATATGGTACATCAGCTGCAGTGCTTTTATGGCAAGATGAATTCAAAGGTCGATATCATTATTGCGGTGGAGAATATTTCCGTATCAATTGAATTCGCGATTCCTCTCTCCATGCTGATCAATGAAATAGTGACAAATGCGTTGAAATATGCGTTCCCTGATGGCCGGGGTGAGATATACATTGGCTTTTCTAAAATCGACGATGATTCGTATTCCCTCATTCTATATGATAACGGTGCGGGGTTCGTGCAGGATACCGCGGTACATGGGAAAAGGACATTCGGGTTGACACTGATTGACACCCTGGTAAGTCAGCTTAACGGTTCTATGACCAGAAAAACTGAGAATGGCACAAGATATGATATCGCTATAAAGATGAAATCACAATGAAAAAGTCATCCCGTGGCCTGACACTTTCGACCGTTATTGAACTTCGCCTCTTGTAACAGGAGAGGCATGGTGGAAATCTGAATAATGAATTGACAACTAAGTGTTCCTGTCCGATAAAAACCGGTTAATATGATATACACCTCAACCATAAAGCGGTTTTTTCATATCATAATGCAGGCGGTAAACAGGTCGCGGGGCAGGGTTGTTACTGCGGGATTATTGATTATTCCTGCGTTATTGATTATCGCTGTATTCCATTTTTCCGGATGGGAAATATTTTCCGTGAAGGTTCCTGCCGCGAAACAGGGGGTACTTGATTTGCGCGCATGGGATTTCTCGTCAGGAGGCTCCATCGGCCTTTCGGGGGAATGGGAATTTTATTGGGACCGGCTTCTCGAACCGGAAGATTTTCGCCGGGGAACACATCCCCGGCTTTCAGGATTTTTTAAAGTACCGGGATCGTGGAAAGGATATATTCTTGATGATGTCCGTCTTCGGGGTACAGGATATGCAACATACCGGCTTCGGGTTGTAACCGGCCGTCATCTGGACAATATGGCTTTCAGTTTCAAAACGGTATCAACCGCCCTTCGTTTTTATGTACACGGTAAACACCTTACCTCAATCGGCAATGTCGGAGATAATGAGCGGGATTCCATTCCTGCCTACCGCAGTCATGCGGTTTATGCCGGCCCGCTGCCCGGAGAATTCGATATTATCATGCAGATTTCAAATTTTCATTACCGTACCGGAGGTCCGTGGCGTGAAATCCGGTTCGGCATGGCAGCGAAAATAAACAGGCATAATCAGCTCAGGATCGCATTGACTTACATTTTTTTCGGTGGTATTCTCATTATGTTTTTTTACCACCTCACCATGTTTTTTATCCGGCAAAATGATATTCACTTTCTTTATTTTTCTGTATTCTGTCTTCTGATTGCTTTCCGCACCATCTCCACAGAGGATTATCTGATAGGACAGCTGATCCCTTCTCTGCCGTTTGATGGTATCATTCGGATTGAATACCTCAGCTATATCCTTGCAATTCCGGTATTCGGTTACTTTTTAAGAAGTCTTTTCCGTGAATCAGCATCATTTCTCATTGTTAATGGTATTGGAGCTGTTTGTCTTCTTTTTGCCATTCCGGTCTGCTGTACACCGACAGTAATCTTTACGCATATAATCGGGTATTTTAATGTTTTTGGAATTGCCTGTTCTGTGTACTATGTGTACATTCTTATATTCGCGTCGAAGCGAAAACAGATGGACAGCCGCATTTTTTTAATTGGATGCATTGTTTTATTTCTATCGTATGTCAATGATTACCTTCATAACAGCTTTATTCTGCGGACAATTAATATTATTGATGCGGGCCTTTTTGTTTTTATTTTTACACAGGCCTATACCCTCTCACGGCGTTTTACACTGGCCTACCATAATATAGAGGATCTGTCATCTGAGCTGCGCAATCTTAATATCAACCAGGAAAGGATCATAGAGGAGAGAACACGGGATCTTGTCACGAAACAGCGTATGATTGACAGGCAGCTGCAGCTTGCACGATCCATTCAGCAGTCCCTTATACCGGATGTGTCCTGCAGCATCCATGACATCCAGATGAAGGCGGTGTATCTTCCCCTTGATGAAGTGGGGGGTGACTTTTATGATGTGATACGCATTGATGACAATACGATCGGTATATTTCTCGCAGACGTATCAGGCCACGGCGTCCCCGCTGCGATGATAGCCTCCATGGTTAAGTCCTTCATCAACCTGCACGGCCAGAGCGGCCTTACCAGTTCTGAGTTTCTGCAGGGGCTTAACAAACTTCTCTTTCCGATGATTCAGGGATATTTTGTTACATGTTTTTACGGGATATTATCCATCGATACCTATGAAATGGAATACAGCCTTGCGGGACACCCGGCGCCGGTTCTTGTTAAGTCAACAGGTGAAATTTATAACCTGAATGCAAAAGGTACCGCTCTCGGCATTCGTGATATCCTTCCCCTTGAAGCCAGAATTGTCAGCTTCTCGGCTCAAGACAGAATGTATCTTTTTTCTGACGGGGTCACTGATGTGTTCAGTCCGGAAGGTGAGATATTCGGCATCACCCGGCTGACCGGCCTGTTTCAGCAGCAGGTCAATGATGATATCGATACTGCGTTGAACCGGATAATGCTGACATTAAGAGATTTCCAGGAGCGGCCGGAGTTCACCGATGATGTGACGCTCCTGGTGGTAAATTTCTGACATCTGCGTTGCCGGTCCTTCCTCTTGTTTTCATGCAATGAGTGATGACTTAAACTGCGGCAACGCAGAATCCGCCGGATTTATTTTTCCATCTGAAGCGGGGTTTCCCAGAGATAAATGGTGTGACCGCCCATTTCAAATATCTGTTTGGGACGGACGCCGCGCATATCAAAATCGTGAGATACGATTCTTGTACCGGGCCGGCACTTCTGAAGCTGGGGAATCAGTTTTACATTCAGCTGCGGCAGAAGGTAGAGAGTAATGACATTCGCCTTGCTGAGGTCAAGAGTGAAAATATCGGCCTGGGTGATGGTGGCAAGTTCTTCTACATTGTTGTTCCTGACGTTTTCCCGTGAATCACGAATTCTCTCAGGATCAATATCAAACCCGAAGGCTTTAACGCCGTATTGTTTCGCGGCGGTAACGACAATTCTACCATCTCCGCACCCGAGATCGTACAGAACATCGCCTTGTTTTACCTGTGCCATTTCCAGCATTTTATTTACGACTTCCTGCGGAGTCGGGACCCACACGACATCGGGTTCACGGAAGCTGTCATTTTTGCAGAAAGCCAGGGATGATATGAGGAATAGTCCGAATGTAATTGAAAGAATTCTTTTCATTGGTGTATCTCCATAATTGGGATTAATAATTATGTATGGCATTCAGGATGCAATACGTGCCGTGTGATAATCGCAAAACTATCCATGACGGAGGAAATGTCAACCATAAACTTACCGTAATGGCGTGAATTCATTTTTCTGATGAATAATACCGGTCCCTGTCGCCGGTATGAAGGTCCGGCCGGAGTTTCCGGGATTCATAGAGGTATTCATGAATCATTTCCTCCTGTTTCTTTATGCTGTTAACATGAAGGAGGACCCGGATACACATATTCAGGGAACCGGGGACAGGAATTTCTCTTGTGCAGAAGAGCGGTGTATACAGCCATCCGAGTTTGCGTGCGGCAACGGCGGGAAATTCAGCATTTACATCGTCTGTCACGGAAAATATTGCGGATACGATATCCTCGGTATTGAGGCCGTTTTTTTTGACAAGAACATCCAGCAGCTCTCCTGTCTTTTCGATGATCTCCTCACGGGTGTTTTCAGTTACGGTGGTTGCCCCCCGTATTCCTCGTACTGTCATGGTCTACTCCTCACTTATTGAAATGTTTCCCCCAAGGGACTGCAGTAAATCCAAAAATGACGGGAAGGTCACGGATACTGCCTCGGCGGTCGATATAATTGTGTCGCCTTCGGATGCGGTGCCTGCTACGGCAAGCGCCATTACTACGCGGTGGTCCCCATGACCATCAACAGCGGTTCCCCGCAGCCTGCTTTTCTGGAGGATGAGTCCGTCAGGGAGCTCTTCGATCTTTGCTCCCATCTTCCTGAGTTCTTTGCACATTACCGATATACGGTCTGTTTCCTTCAGCCGGGCCTGGGGGACGTTGATAAGCCTGGTTTCCCCCTCAGCGAAACACCCCGCCACAGAGAGAGCCGGGAGCGCATCGGGAATCGCGTTCAGATCGAAGGTTCCCCCGCGAAGGGCGCATCCCCGTATGGTGATTTCCCGTTCCCGGAGTGTAATGTCGGCCCCCATTTCACGGAGAATGTTCACTACCTCCCTGTCGCCCTGGACGTCTTCCATGTCAAGTCCATGGAGCGTGAGGGTGGAGCCTGAAATGGCCGCAGCAACAAGGAAAAAAGTCGCCGAGGAAAAATCAGCCGGTATCGCATGGCTGAACGGCCGGTATTTCTGATTTCCGGGGATAAGAAACTCGCGGTAATTGCTGTTGCGGTATTTGATGCCCAGCATGTCAAGCCACCGCAGCGTCATTGTCACATAGGGGACTTCATGGAGCAGCGGCACCGTAAGGGCAGTATCTCCCGGCACGAGGGGGGCGGCAATAAGCAGTGATGTGAGATACTGCGAGGTGACCGCCTCAATTGATGCGGCGCCACCTTTCAATGAGCCGGTGATGACAAGGGGCGGGCGTCCGTTATTCCTGGTAGAAAAAGCGGTCCCTCCCAGGGCATTTATCGGTCCAAGAAGTCCTTCGGCGGGACGGTTCCGGATCTGACCATCTCCCGTGAGAACGGTTGTTCCCTGCACCAGGGACGCGATACCCATGGCGATGTACAGCGTCGTGCCGGAATTTCCCACGTCAATGATGTTATCAGGGACGGATGGATTCCCGTCGGTCCCTTCAACGGTCCAGCGGTTATTGTCCGTGCTGACCTCTGCGCCGAAGTGCCGGATTGTTTCAATGCATGAAAGCGTGTCGGAGGATTCCAGGGGGGCAATGATTTCAGATGTCCCTCCCGCGAGAAGTCCGAACACAAGGGCACGGATCGTATGTGACTTTGAGCCGGGGATTTGCAGTGATCCTGAAAGCATTGATGGTTTCACAAGGAATTTCATTGTGTGATAATTTCCTCAGCTGAATAAATTGGGAGTCACGGGTGACGGATTAACAAATATATCCGGGGATAACCTGTTGACGGTTTCACGGTATCAGAAATAATTTGGACGTCTGACACGGATGAATGAATATCCGCTGAACCACGATGCGGTATGAGAATAAAATATTTAAAATATTTGTAAATAATAAAATTATTTGAATTATTTTTATTGATGCACGTGTCCCCGGACAGTACAATGCGGGGGAAAACAGACACTCCCTGAAAAATAAATGTTGTAACGCTTCTGTCATGGGAAGGCGTGGGAAAAGTGCGGTTGTATGGAAAATGTATATCTTCGTCTTGAAAAATTTCTCATCCTTTTCGGATTAGGGGATGACTTCAATGCGGATGACCTGAACCGGTCATACCGTGCTCTTGCAAAGCTCAATCACCCCGATGTTAATAGCGGTGTTGAAGCTGAGATGCGGATGACGATCATCAATGAAGGATATGGTTTTCTCAGCGATGTTCTGCGCCACAGGGGAACGTTCTTTACTGATGAATATTATGTGCTCTCCCGTTCATCGGTCATGCGTCAGTCAGACCCGGTGTTCGGGCAGTATAAAAAAGCGTTTACCGCGCTCCAGAATGCATTTGATGATTATTTCGGCGAGAACGGAAGTCGTGAGCGGGGTGATATCGGGGCTCTCAGAGAAAAACTGGCCTCTGCGAAACAGGAGTTCTCAAAGGTGATCAATGAATTTCCCTACAGCAGCTGGGTTGATGATTCAATTGATAAAATAAACAGCATCAATAAATGGCTGGAATGAGTATCGACGTGCGCACAAATGCAGTAATCTGTTTCCGGCTCCCGCGGTGAAAAAGTACTTGAGAAAAAAGTCGTGGTGTGAGCTACTTCAACGGAACTGTATAAAATTGGAGGGCCCGATGAATCATAGAAGAAAGTCAATTGTGCGGATCATGATGTGCTGCGGCGCGCTTTTTCTCGTATATCCGGTGATGATGCTGTCATGTTCAAAGGTGCAGCACTTTGAACTTTCGCGCTTTGTTGCCCCTGATGTCTGCGGCGGCTGCCATGACGCGATTTATGAACAGTGGAAGAATTCCATGCATAACCTTTCTCAGAGTGACACGCTGTACCGCGAGGTCGCGTTCGCGGGATTGAAAGGGCTGACTGATTCCGGCGAAATCCAGGAAGCTGAACACTGTGTTGTGTGTCATAATCCAATGGGATATGTAAGCGGTTTTCCGACAAAGACATCCCACGAGCAGCAGGATGATAAAATTCCCGCCGTTACAAAGGAGGGGATACAGTGTGATTTCTGTCATTCGGCAACAGGGGCCTACCGCATCTATAATGCGAAGATAAAACTTGAACCGGGTCACGGTGAAGCAAATCCCGGCATCAAACGGGGACCCTTCGGAGACTCAAAGCCGGATTTTCATACCTCAGCGTTCTCGGAATTTCATACGAAGTCGGAGATATGCGGCGTGTGTCATGATGTGCGCCATGTGGCTTTCGGCACCAAACTCGAAACAACATACGAGGAATGGACGAAGAGCCCTTATAATTCAAGCGATCCCGCGAAGCGCGTATACTGCCAGGGGTGCCACATGTATCATCGTCCGGGAATCCCCGCCACGGGATCGACTCCCCGTCCCGAGAACCCCGGTGTCGCGGCGGCAGGGGGGCCGGAAAGAAAGCATATTTTCACACATTATTTTGTAGGGGCAAACAGCTTTTTCCCGGCGTTGAAGGGCGATAAGGTCAAGGCAAAGATGGCCGTGGAACGGCTGCAGAATGCCGCAGAGCTCGCTATTGATGACAGTGCGGTATCTACCCGTAAACTTTTCATTTTGGTGAAGAATACCGGCGCGGGTCATTATCTGCCCACTGGATTGACTGATGTGCGTCAGATGTGGCTGCAGGTTGTTGTGAAAAGCACCGCGGGGAAAGTGGTGTATGCCACGGGGCAGCCTGACGGCGACAGGTATCTGGCCGAAGGGACGATTCTGTTTAACACCGTCTTCGGCGACGGGAACGGGAAAAAAGTTACCAATATCGCAAAGGCCCGGGAAATACTCTCTGATCACCGTGTTCCGCCGGGACAGGCGCTGAAGGAAACAATTACCATTCCTTCAGGCATTCGGGGGCCGTTGCAGGTCGAGGTCAGCTTATTATACCGCAGCGCGCCGCAGAAATTGGTTGACAGCGTCATGGGTAAGGGGAAACTTGTCCTCCCTGTTACCACGATGGTGACGGCGAAAAAAAGAATCACTATGTAGCGATGAACAGATATGAAAAAGGTTTAAAAAAGACCCGTTCAATATACGGGTCTTTTTCTTCGGGTGTACCGGATTACCGGTCATCGCTGAAGCGGATAATTCCGAACACAACGGGAATGAGGAGCAGGACTGCCGCGCATGAGAGGTAGGCGCCGATTGATAAACTCCCGAAGGTGTCGGTTCCTGCGCTGATGAAGAAATACAGCAGTGATGTGATGAATGAAACCGCGGTGATACATGCCAGTATTTGATTATAGTTTCCGCTCTTTTCACGGTCCTTCACAACACTGTCAATTATAATGATAGTGAACGCTGCAAGCGGCACAAGATATACGCTGTAGGTGAGCAGCAATAACAACGGGAATGGAGTGTGCAGCCCGCTGACCATGATGTGAAGATTTTTCGCGCCCTGGGGAAGCGTAGCTCCGGAAAACGACACGGTGTTTCCGATGGTAAACCAGGGGAAGAAGAAAAACAGAATCACTGCGGCGGCAACAATATTCAGAGGGTGTTCGAGAATCTTCACGGTGATACTCCTGCTGGTGGAATAATTGTATCTGATGTCACTGTGTAATGTTTTTTGCAGGGGTACAATTATTTTTTGTGGGCATTTTCAAAAACCTGAATTTAGATGTCCGTTGGCGTATTCACGGGTGACAATTCGCGCTGGCTATACAGGGATTATGGTTGACACCGGCCGCCCCCGGAGGATAGCCTTGAAACAGCATTGAAAACGGTGAAGAATATGACGAACCAGAATAAATCAGATCAATCCGGCAGTAAATTCTGTGAGTATTGTGAACATACCGGAATAATCCGCCATCCATATTACAAAGAGACAGGGGAAGAGCCCCTTTCGCCATGTCCGCGCTGTGTGCTGTCCGTGTGCAAATGCAACAGCGAAGAACCGTACTTCTACTATGATGGCGGTATCCGTGAGTGTGAATGCAGGGAAACGCGGATGAAAATTGACCGCATCAAGTTTATCTATGCCGCCTCCGCAATTGATAAAAAATATCAGTGGCGTTTTATTAATGAATTTGAATCAAGGAACAAACTTACGGATACGGCAAAGTCCGCGGCGTATGATATAATCCGCTCCTTCCCCGATGTGAAGAAAGGGTTGTATCTCTGGGGGAATCCCGGAACCGGGAAAACTCTCCTTTCCACTATTATTCTCACGGAACTGATTATCCGTCATGCCGTGGAGGGACGCTTTGTCAAGATTTCCAGGAATTTCTTTAACAGGCTCCGGGCGACTTTTGCTGAAGGATCAGAGACGTACGGAACATCGAGTGCAATTGAGCGGGAATTTGCCGAAGTGGATGTCCTTGTCATTGATGACTTCGGGACACAGCGGGATTCCACATGGGAGCAGGAGACCCTGTACAACCTCGTTGACGCGCGGTATGAAGCTGAAAAGTTCACTATTTTCACCTCCAACAACAGCCCGCTCACAGCATTGAAGGATATCTCCGGCGGAAGGGTGCTTTCCCGCATTAAAGAAATGTGCCGGATCATGGAGATATCGGGGCCAGACTATCGGGAAACCCTGTAATGGCAACGGCATTCATCGGTTTCGGGTCGAATCTGGGCAACAGAAGAGATTTCATAATCCGGGCCGAGAAGCTGCTTGAGGATTCAGGGCTTCTTTCGGTAGCAGGGCGCTCTTCTATCGACGAGACTGATCCCGTGGAAGTTGTTGATCAGCCGCGTTTCATGAACAGGGTTGTATCAGCCGCCACAAAACTCAGCCCCCTGGAACTCCTTGATCTTCTTCTTGAAACGGAAAACACCCTGGGGAGGGTGCGGAGTGTCCCCCGGGGGCCGCGCACCATTGACTGTGACCTGCTGCTCTACGATGATATTGTTATGCAGAGCAGCCGGCTTGTGCTCCCCCATCCGGGTATTATTCGAAGGGTTTTTTTGCTGAAACAGATTCTCGAGATTGATCCTGATGCGACGGACCCTGTTTCCGGGAGAAGGTATGCCGAGATAGCGGCATCTGTGCAGGGATGAAGATTGTTCCCGGAGTTGTTTTTTTCCGTTTCAACGGGAAAAATGCTTTGACGTCTACCGCGCACTATTATCCAATACAAATCTCATTTGATTTTGATTGAATTGTGCCGTATGTTATACATGTGTGTGAAGCGGCGGGACAGAAATCAAATTGTAATCTCCAGCGGTGTCCGGATTGCAGCAGCATCCGGCAGCAATCATTATACTTAAAATCAAACTTTAACGGCGCGTATATTTATGAATATTGATGATATTTTTGACAGTGAAATGCAGATTGATACTGACCTCCTTGAGAGCAATCTGATCGCCATCGACCAGGTCCTTCCCGGTCAGCTGTATGTTATTCCGATCCGCTTCCGGCCGATTTTTCCGGGGATTGTAACTCCCCTGATTATTTCCCAGGGCCGTTTTTCTGATACGATCGAGAAGGTGATAAATTCCACACGCACTATCGGCCTTGTATTGCTGCGGGATGATGATGCCGACGAGATCCAGTTTAAAGACCTTTATAAATACGGCACTGCGGCGAAAATCCTGAAAAAGATCAACCTCCCTGACGGCGGCGTGAATGTGCTGATAAACAGTATCAAGCGCTTTAAAATTGCTGATCCCGTCAGCGAGAAAAAGCACCTCATCGCAAATGTTGATTATCTTGATGATGAGGTAATCAGAAAGAATATTGAGAGCAAGGCCCTCACGCGGGCTGTTCTGAGCCAGCTGAAGATGCTTTCCGACAACAACCCTCTGTTTACTGAAGAGATGAAACTCACCATGGTGAATGTTGAGGAGCCGGGGAAGATCGCTGATTTTGTTACTTCGCTTTTGAATCTTGAAAAAAAAGAATACCAGCAGGTGCTTGAGACAATAAATGTCAAAAAGCGCCTTGAAAAAGTCCTGCAGCTTCTGAACAAGGAGATGGAGGTGCTTTCCGTCCAGAAGAAGATACAGAACCAGATAAATGAGAAAATTGACAAGCAGCAGCGGGAATTTTTTCTCCGTGAGCAGCTGAAGGTTATCCGGAGTGAACTGGGCCTTGATGAGGATGAGCGGAGCCGTGAGGTCCGAGAGATGCGCAGGAAGGCTGAGGAGCTCAAGCTTCAGGGAGAAGTGCGGGACAAGATCGATGAGGAAATTGAGAAAATGGCATTTGTTGATCCCAACTCCTCGGAGTATGCGCTGACCCGCAACTATATTGAAACGGTCCTTTCGCTTCCCTGGAACAAGGTCACAGAGGATTCAGCAGACCTTGAGCGCTCGGAAAAAATACTGAACAAGGACCATTTCGGTCTGGATGATGTGAAAGCGAGGATACTTGAATTTCTCGCGGTCAGAAAACTGAAGCCCGATGCGAAGGGCTCAATTGTGTGCCTGGTGGGTCCTCCGGGAGTGGGGAAAACATCTCTTGGAAAGTCAATCGCCCGATCCCTTGATAAAAAATTCTTCCGGACGTCCCTTGGGGGCATGAGGGATGAGGCTGAGATCAAGGGGCATCGGAGAACATACGTGGGGGCCATGCCGGGTAAAATAATTCAGGGGCTCCGTATATGCAAATCCAAGAATCCTGTTTTTATGCTTGATGAGATTGATAAAATGGGACAGAGTTATCAGGGTGATCCCGCGTCGGCACTCCTTGAGGTTCTTGACCCTGAGCAGAATGTTGAATTCAGGGACCACTATCTCGATATGCCTTTTGATCTGTCGAATGTTTTCTTTATAACAACCGCGAACACCCTTGACACCATTCCGAGGGTCCTCGCGGACAGGATGGAGATCATCAGGCTTTCCGGATACATCACCGAAGAGAAGTACGAAATTGGCAGACGGTATCTGCTTCCCAAACAGATTGAAAAGCACGGTCTGAAAAAGACGGATATTAAAATTGACAAGAAGGGATTTCTCTATATCATCAACGGGTGGTGCCGCGAGGCGGGAGTCCGTAATCTGGAAAGGCAGATCGAGCGGATTTGCCGGAAGACCGCGATGCTGAAATCGAAAAAGAAAAAACTTCCCGCACAGAACCTGACGGATAAACAGATCCGGGATTATCTGGGACCGGAAAATTTTTCTGACGATGAGCTTGTGAAGATATCCAAACCCGGTATCGTCAACGGACTCGCGTGGACACAGTACGGGGGAGCGACCCTTGTTATTGAATCCATAGGAATCGATTCTCCGAAAGCGGGAGGGTCCCTGAAGCTAACGGGACAGCTGGGTGATGTGATGAGCGAATCAGCGAATATCGCCTTCAGCTATATCCAGCATGTGTTTTCCGGTGATGAAAATACACGAAAATACATGAATGACAAATTGATACATCTCCATGTTCCCGCAGGAGCAACTCCGAAAGACGGTCCCTCCGCGGGAGTAACTATGGCGGCATCACTGTATTCCCTGATCGCGAACCGTACCCCGAAACAGCGTCTCGCGATGACCGGTGAACTGACCCTGAGCGGAAGGGTCCTTCCCGTGGGGGGGATTAAAGAGAAAATTATTGCCGCGAAGCGGGCAGGCATAAAAGAAATATTATTGCCCGTGGAGAACGATAAAGACTTGAAAGAAGTACCGGACTATATTAAAAAGGGGATAAAATTTCACCTTGTCAGAGAAATTGATGAGGTTTTAAATATAACCTTTAATCGATAAATCTGGAGGTCGGTCATGGCTATACGCAATCTGATGGAAGATGTTACAGCGTCTGTTGTCGGTGAAGTGCTTTCCCGGATGAAAGAGGAACTGCCTCATTCCGATATGTACTGGGATGATGTAATTGCTTATGTTTTAAACAGGATACCGGCGAAATACGTAACCAGTGAACGGGGAATTCTCCATGACCGTCTTGATGCCCTTACTATGGTCCAGCAGAAAAGTGATATTCTTTTCCTCGCCCACGAGGCGATACTTCACATCAAGAACAGGCGGACGTCGACGGGAAATACCAATTATGACGGTATTCGTGAAGGGAAATATTTTTTTCCGCATATACTTGGCGAGGTCCTTGAGGAATCCTCTTTCGCGATGATTCCTGATGTCGAAGTTACACTTCTGTTCGGAAAAGAAAAGACGTCAATGATTGACAACAGCTGGACAAATCCCTATGTCACAAACAAGGCCACCAGGGGTTATTTCCATTTCTGGCCGGATTTTGTTGAAGGCGCAATGGACAGTACAAAGCCGGTTCAGTTCTCCATTGTATTCAGCCATCCGAAATTCAAAGAAAAGCGCATTGATCTCTCACTTTCAGTACAGGAGACCTTTAAACTGAATTCGTCCCATGTGATTCCTCTTACCCTTATGAATACCCTTGATGGTGTTGATATAGCGTTTCTCTATGAATAGATGCTCTTTCAATGAACTTTTATCTGCTGTATTTCCTTTTTTCATGCCGATAAAATAATTGACCGGATTTTATATAACTGATACTGTGTGTACGGTCATAAGATTTTTTATTCATGGAATATCCATATTAATAATCATTGTACGGCTATTGAAAATGTATATGATAAAAAAGAATTGTTCATTTGTGGCTGTGTTCGTTCTGTGTTTTCTGTTCCTCCTTTTTTCCATACAAAGCCTGTTCGCCGGAGTGAGGGGGACCTTGATGGGAAACCTGGAAACTGTTGTATCGAACGGTCCCCTTGATGCGGGCCGTAATCCCGCTCTTCTTGCTACCCAGACCGGAGACAGCGCCGCAGCGCTGTATCTGCTGTATCGGGTATATGAAATTAATAAAGAAAATGTTCAGACTTACAATATGGATTACGAGGTGCCGCGCAGCACCAGCGCGGACGTGATTGCGGGATTTTCAACCCGTATTGGAAGTTCCGTATTAGGGATATCTATTGATTCAAATGAAAACGGAAGCCAGTTCGAAACCAGTGAAGCGAACATCACCGTGCAGAACACGACGACATTTTTGCTGGAGTCTGAAAGCAGATCGATAAATCCTTCATTGAATACATCTCTTGGTATTCCTCTTGACGGCGCTAACAGTATCGGTTTCCAGTTAAGGACAGGATATTCCCAGAAAAAAGATGAAACTGAAATGACTGCAACAAATGCGGGAGTCCCTATTGAAATTATAAATCTTGATTCAGAGTCAAAATCTCTCATGTTCGAACTCGGATTTGGATATCTCCATCGAACTGACATTTCCCAGATTGGACTTTATTTTACTTCGGGAATTCTTCAATTCCAGCAGGAAGATTACAAATACCGTGCGCAGTATGCGGGGTTTGCTGAAACATATTCGCAGAATAATTATTTCAAATATACAAGCGGTATGACCGTATCAGCGGGAGGATTTCATCAGATTACTTCATCATTAGCCGTAGCCTTCGAAGCGGGATACCGGTTTCCCCTCAGCTATAAGTATACGCAGTACAAATACGTGGGTGGTGTTGAACCAGGAGAAACACAGGCTGTTACAGAAAGTACGAATGGTGTTGTTATGATGAACGGGGGAATATCACTCGCACTGAACAGCAGTCTCACTGTATCCACAGGAGTTTTTTACAGCAGGGCCCGGAAGTTTAAATATGAAAGTAGTACGGAAACGAACAGTGAGGAAAAAAGCATGCAGCAGGATTTTAATGTGTGGCTTTTTACTGCCGGAGCGGAATATGCCGTAAACACGAATATGATTTTCAGCCTGGGTACAATAATACTGCGCACCAAATATAATAATGACGAAAATAACCAGAACGAAAGCGGCGGATCAATAATGGGAGCAATGGATGTTGGAGTTACCTCGTGGAAATTTGAAGTTGCCGCGGGCATGACCTACATATTCTGATAAACGGATTATTTCGCAGAATTTATTGGCGCAGATTATCCTTCATCACCGTTGATGTTTTCATCAAGGAAATTCTTCACTCTTTTGAACACCGTAGCGGAGCCCTCATGATTGATAATCCCATGGCGGTCTGAGTACAGCATACAGAGTTCTTTTTTTATTGGCCCCATTTTCCTGAAAATATCTATTGCGCTTTCGGGGTTTACCACAGGGTCCTTTGATCCCTGGATCAGGATGACTGGCAGAGAAAAATCTTTCAGCTGGCCCTCCAGCCGGTCCATGAATTTTTCCAGTTCATTGACCCCATTTATGGGGTTCTTGAAATAATTTATATGGGCGTTTTCCGGATTATTCTCCACAAACTCAAATTTTCCCCTTTTCACATGGATTTTTTCCAGAAAGTGGTTCCAGAGTACCACCGATGAGGTGAACCGGGATGCAATATTTTTCAGGTGGAGGGGGGCGCTGATTGACACAACACAGGTCACTTTGTCGGGCTTAATAATGCCGCTATACAATGCCAGGCCTGCCCCTGTGGAGAATCCTGCCACAGCAATGTTTTTCACGGAATTTTTAAGGACAATGTATCCCCTGTTTACCGACTCATACCAGTCTTCCCAGTGACGTTCGGAAAGGTCTTCCGGCGAAGTCCCGTGGCCGCGAAGCCGCACCAGATATACCGTGTAACCGTTATCGAACAGGTAGTTGCCAAGTGCGCGGACTTCCTCCGGGGCCGCCATATATCCATGTATGAGGAGTATTCCGTTTTTCGAAGGCCAGAATCTCTTTAAAAGTTGCGGGCGTCCTATCGTTTCAGGTTTCGATTCATCTTTTTTATAATACTTCTTGTAATCCCTTTCGAAAATTTCATTATCCAGTTTCAGGAAGCGTTTACGTATTGCACGGCGGACAAAGAATTCAGGCATAAGCATCACTCTGTTGAACGATGTAAGCAGGTGTTTCATCGGCTCAATTTCATTTTTCAGGACTTCAACAATATTGTCCCTGCGGATATTGTGAAATTCGTAGGGGCGTGAAAACCTTTCAGTATTTTTTATCAGATAACCCTTTTTCCTTAAAATAAGTCCATCGGAAATAGCGGCAGTTATAAAACTTTCATATCTGCCGTGTTCATCATCAGTGAGGAGATACCCCTGCCGGTGTTTCAGGTTTGTATGGTGTGAGCGGATTGTGGTGTCCCGTATTCTGTCGATTGCAAGGAAAGCCCTGTTTTTGAAATCATTTTCAAGAATAATTTTTTTATTGTAGCGGCTGAGAATATATGAAAACACATGGTCGTGATTTACCGTGGTCATATCATAAATCGCGTCCATATAACGGTACATCAGTTTCAGCGCTTCTTTCCTGAAAACAAGCTCAGTGTTCATGACATCATCAGGAATATACAGATCCTGGTTTCTTATTTTATTTCTGATCTTTTTATTCTGCAGATAGGGCGAAATTTCAATCGGTTTCCCGAAATTTATATCAATATCAACACCATCAATAATCATTGTCCCTTCAACTTCGAGTTCCTCGTCAAGACGTTCCGGCATTTTGTCAAAGAACTTCTTCGCAAGCCTGTTGATGAGATTATTCTTTGCCCTGATCGGGAAATAGGTGATGTTTACCGGGACTATGCAGGTGTCATTGTCAACAATGCTCCCGATTGTCTGGTCGGAAAGGTTGAAGTATTCGCGGTAGGCGTTTATTCCCTTATCGTAGCCGGTTTCCTGAAAGTACTTGATTTTCTCACGGTAAAACTGTGACCGGAGGGCAAGAATTCCCGCGCCGGTGTGGGGAGGCCTGCGAATACCGGTGTTGAAAATCATGTATTTGCCTTTTTCAATGATCTTTTTATCTTTGATCATCTGACCTTCAGGATAAATCAGGCAGGACATCTCATTGGTCAGGAGCGACCCTATCATGATACGGTTTCTATCGGGTTCCTTCGTGGAGATTGCACCGAGTTTATTGAGAAATTTCCCGAAGCCGCCCCCGAAAAACTCGTGGAACGCAAGGGAAAGGACAACTTTTCCTGTTTTCTGGTGAATGACATAGGGCAGGAAAAACGTTTCCATCCGTGTGAAGTGATTAATTACATACACGACTGGTTTCTGGGGAATGTTATTTTCTCCGTGGGTCCGGATAGAGGCGTTGGTGGATTTGATTATTGCATCAAGGGCGGCCCCTGTCATCCTGAGAAGCATTCCAGATAGTTCCATATACTTTCCTCGTCTTTTTGGAGTTGATGCAATCCGTATACAACCGGCAGCATATTTTCCCGACGGTTGCCGGAACAGCGTGTAATCAATACCGTGAATTTTTAAAATCCTGCAATATCTCCCTGTGGTCAAAGGCAATGTTGTCCGGCAGTTCATTTATATTGAAAACACCGATATTCTTAGCATCGTCAGCCGCAGCGGGTGTTCCTTCTGCCGTTGCAATGAACACCGTGGACACGGTGTGCTGCCGGGGGTCTCTCCCCGGGTCAGAGTAGGTGTGAAACTGCCGCATCAGCTTTACTTTCAGGGTCGTCTCCTCAAAGGCTTCCCGGACTGCGGCATCTTCAAGGGATTCCCCATAATCCACAAATCCTCCCGGAATCGCCCATCCATAAGGTTCATTTTTTCTTTCGATCAGGACTATCGAACACCTGTCATTTTCATTATCGTCCATGCGTATGATAATATCAACCGTAGGAACGGGATTCCGGTAGTTCGTGCCCATTATTCACCGCTTTCATTAAAATATTTTGTGAGAGTTATCTTATTCCCTTTTTCGTTAAAAGAAATTTCAAAAGAATTTTTTGCTATCTGCAGCCCCATACCGTGGTAATTCTTTATGATATTGCCGCTGATATCGTTGCTGTTTTCAAGGTACTGCTCCCAGTTAAAGCCGTTCCCTTCATCCTCTATAGAATAGGTCACCCGATCATTATCAAGATAATAGGACACATTGATTTTTCTGTTTGCCAGATAGTCCTGGTTGCATTCTCTGATGAGAAGTTCCCAGTAGTTTTCATTCCTCATTTTCAGTTCTGTTTTTTTCTCGTACCCGATTTCAAGATTGCCGTGTTCAATCGAGTTGATAAGAATTTCTTCAAGGGCAATTTGCATAAGGATGCTGATGTTTTGCGGGACACGGTCTTCAAGGTTCCGCGTGAGCCTGTGGCAGAACAGGATAATCTGGGAAAGGTCATTGTCGAGGCGGTATTCGCTGGTTTCCCGAACAAGATAGTTCCGTGTTAATGAATCGATGTGCATGGTGCGGCCGATAACAATTATGTTGTCCAGCTCATTCCCGGAGAAGATCGGAATCATCTTATAGGTGACGGTAAATATTTCATTGCTGATGGTATTTTTACATGAGCAGATCATCTCCGCTTCACTTCCGGAAAAAACATCTTTCAGTTTAAGGAGCATCAGTTCATTCAGGCGGAGTTTGCTTGCGTATTCATTATGGATAACGGCACGAAAGGGTTTCCCGATGATGTCTTCTTTCGTAATTCCAAGGATGGAAGTCACCGCAAGATTGAAGGAAATTATCTGCGAATACTCATTGAGTACAAAAATCATCTCTTCGGAATTGTCGAGAATCAGATTAATCCATTTTACCTGTTCCTGGAGTTTTTCCATGTCGCAGAGCGTTTTTTCACTATTACGGTGGATATAATAATACAGTATGCCGAATGGCGGGATAAGGAGTGCCAATATAACAGCGGCCCCGGGAACCGGTGTCCTGAGGGCGGGAATAAAGGAGGTGAGTATATAATATACGGCGGGAACTGCTATTCCCGAAATGATAATCAGGTATTGTGGTAACCGCGGGTTCATTATATTGCTAATTAATCTCCGAGCCCGCAAAGGGCCGGGCCGTTACTTCCTGTGACGGTTTTGATTCATGATTATGCGGTGTGCCTGGCTTGTAGCTGTCATAGGCGCTGACCGCAAAAAAGTATAATACCGTATTCTTCAGAACGGGAAAATCCAGAACGCTGCGGTCCATCCTGCTGCGGTTTTCATCAATAACGGCATTCGTGACATCGAATTCAATATCGCTGCCGGTTCCGCTGTTGGTAATGCGCTTCCCGTCGCGGAATTCGATTACCCCGTCATATTTCCCCGACTGAAGGCCGTAATAAATTTTATATCCGAGAATGTCATCCTCAACATTTTTATGCCACCGCAGCCGGACAACGGCATCGCCCCGCGCAGTTACGGTAACAGCCGCCGGAGGGCGCGGGAACGGATCAAGCTGGTAATCCATGCCGATAGCGCCGAGAACCGGTGTCTTCTTTCCGTCAGGAGAGGGAATCAGATGTGCCCGCCACTGCAGGTATTTCCCGCGCAGGTAATCGCCGGTGTCAGTTTTTTTCAGGAAGATGTTCCTCTGGTTGTTGGATATCCTGTACCATCGAAGAGCTGTATCGCCCCGTGTAAAGAGATTGTCGGAAGTCCGTAATTCCATCCACACGAAGGTGTTGCCGGGGTTTTGCACCTTCCACGAAAACCTCTTTACCATGGTCCCGGTGTAGTCAAGTCTGTACACGGGACTGGTGATTACGCCTTCGCTGTTGACAGGGGTGCGGAAATTTTGACCGACCATTTTATACCTGTTATATGCGATTTCGGTTTCCTTTTTCAGGTCTTCGATATGGCGGTGGGTGATGCGAAATTCATCAATCATACCGTAGAAATCCTTCCCGATGATGGAAAGCGGTTTGTCCTGACATTCAAAAGCGGGTTCATAGGTGTTGATAAAGGGCTCCTCGGTTTCCGAGGCATAGAGGACTTCCTGCTCCTCGCCGTTCAGGTATTTTGCGAGACGTCCGGATATCCTGTCATAGCTGAGGCTGAAATGATACCAGCGGTTTTCATGCAACGGGTTCCCCCTGTTGAGAAACACATCTATTCTACGGCCGTCCTGGTTTTTAAATATTCCATAGAGGCGTACCGATATCCGTCTGTCTTTGAGCACAATTTCAATTCCATTCCGCCTGCCGGACAAAAAGCCCACACGGGAGAAGAGAACCGTGCCGTTCGCCATCGCTGCGGGCTTCATACGGAATTCAATTGTAAAAGACCCGAGGTCCTCGCAGTTGGTGAGCCACAGGTTTTCATGGCTTTCGATTTCAATCCTGTCATCCCGCCGGAAAAACCGGGCTGCGCCGCCGCCGTGTATACCGGATTGCTTTTCATGGACATACGATGCATAGCGGATTTTATAATTTCCTGAATCGTCCCGTGTGAGGCGCGGCGAACTGCCGTTGAAGGAAAGAATAAGATCGGTGATATGGGGAACGTCGTTGTCGGAATAGGTGGTGTCCTTCAGACGGTAGATACTTTTGCCCCGATGGTCTTTTGACTCAAGGACATTGAAAAGATCAAGTCCCTTCGCGCTGAATTGTGTCGAATGATAAATTCCCGCTTTGGGGAACAGCAGGCAGAGCGACAATAGGGGAATGAAGAGAATAGTCTTTCTCATTGTTCATCCTGTCAGCGTTCATACGACGCGAGTTTATCGAGTCTCCTCTGGTGCCGTCCGCCTTCAAAAGGGGTTTCAAGCCAGCGTTCCACAATGCGGAGGGCAAGGTCAACGCCGATGACACGGGCCCCCAGGGCGAGGACATTGGCGTTATTGTGGCGCTTCGACATTTCCGCCATAAATTCATTGAAGCACAGTGCGGCCCTGATTGAGTGGAACTTGTTTGCCACCAGAGAGGCGCCGATACCCGTGCCGCATATCGCGATGCCCGCATCGGCCTTCCCCTGCTGTACCGTTTCTGCGACCCTGGAAATGTAGTCGGGATAATCGCAGGATTCCTCTGAGTTGGTGCCGACATCAATAAATTCAGCGGTTTTAATTTTAGCGATTATTTCCTGCTTCAGCTGAAATCCCGCGTGATCCGAACCAATTACAATTTTCATCTGAGTGTTCCTGCTAATATACTATTTTTTCCGCGACTAACGTCATCGTGTAACCTTCCGGTATCTGGCGCACCATCATATACTTTAACTTATCGGTGCGGTGTATATGATCATAGTATATACATACACCGTTATGAAAAGCAAGACTAAAATTCCGCGTTTTTCGGCGTACGGGGAAAGGGTATAACGTCCCGTATGTTCTGCATCCCCGTAACGAACTGCACGGTCCGTTCAAACCCCAGCCCGAAGCCGGCATGGGGCACCGAGCCGAATTTTCGCGTGTCCAGATACCACCAGTATTCATCAGGGTTGAGGTTCGACTCCTTCATTCTGCGGACCAGAACGTCATAGCGGTCCTCCCGCTCGCTGCCCCCGATTATTTCCCCGATCCTGGGAACCAGGACGTCCATGGCACGGACGGTTTTTTCGTCATCATTGAGTTTCATGTAGAATGCCTTGATCGATGCGGGATAATCAATCACTATTACCGGCTTTTTCAGGTGCTTTTCTGTGAGATAGCGTTCATGTTCAGACTGCATGTCTGATCCCCATTCAACAGGGAACTCGAAGGACTCACCGGATTTTTTCAGTATGTCGATAGCTTCAGTATAGGTGAGAACCTCAAAGTTAGAGGTGATGATTCCCTCAAGCATCGAAATCGTATCGGGCTTGATGCGTGCATCGAAAAATTCCATGTCTTCAGGGCATTTTTCCAGGCAGTAGCGGAAGATATATTTCAGGAACTCCTCCGCGAGTTTCATGTCGTCCGGGAGTTCGGCAAAGGCCATTTCCGGTTCCACCATCCAGAATTCAGCGAGATGCCTTGCGGTGTTGGAATTTTCCGCTCTGAACGTAGGACCGAATGTGTATATGTTGCCGAGGGCGGTCGCTATCAGCTCCCCTTCAAGCTGTCCGCTCACGGTAAGGCCGGTTTTCTTGCCGAAAAAATCCTCGGTGTAATCAATTGCGCCGTTGTTTTTCGGTATATTCGCAAGGTCAAGGGTGGTGACCCTGAACATTTCACCGGCGCCTTCACAATCGCTGGCGGTGATGATGGGGGTGTGGACATACAGAAAGTTTTTTTCCTGGAAGAAAGAATGAATCGCAAATGAAAGGGCGTTCCGCAGACGCATTACCGCACCGAAGGTGTTTGTGCGCGGGCGAAGGTGGGCAATCTCCCGCAGAAACTCGAAGGAATGACGCTTCTTCTGCAGGGGGTATGTTTCAGGGTCCGCATTGCCGTGAAGCCTTACGCGCTGCGCCTGTATTTCATACCGTTGTCCCTTTCCCGGAGAATCAATGACTTTACCCTCTATGGTTACGCTTGATCCCGTCGATGCTTCCAGTACCTCTTTGTAGCCGGGTATGGATTCGTCGGCAACTACCTGGATGTTTCCGATAGTTGATCCGTCATTAATTTCCAGGAATGAGAAATTCTTCGCTTCACGTTTTGTGCGGACCCATCCCTTGATGATGATATCATAATTCACGGAATCACTTTTCAGTATTTCTTTAACAAGCATTCGATTCATTGTACGCTCCGGATTAATAGTATTGTTTTCTTTCTCCCCATGCGGCAGGTTCGGGATCATCAGGTTTTAAAATAACTTTTATGTTTCCTGCGGTATTTATTATGAGATTGGTCATCACTTCCATAATTTGTCAATATCTTTTATTAACGATGAGACGGCACAGGCCTGAATAAAAGGGTTGAAATCTTTATAGGATTATGCAGTATATGCATAGCCTCTTTATATAAAGTGAATAGTTCAACCATTGTGTGCCTGAGGGCAACGCAGGTACTGTCGCATTGGTATAACTGCCGATGATGTGGATGTATGGGATGAGGTAATGGGAAAATTCCGCAGATGA
>ENA-UPTA01001255-UPTA01001255.1-activated-sludge-metagenome-genome-assembly--contig:-NODE-1255-length-28432-cov-28.602284_pt1 | contig 28432 bp, 23 predicted proteins | sample MGYA00238184_ERZ773361 | MGnify/ENA primary metagenome ERZ773361 (study PRJEB29100, sample SAMN05720205) | activated sludge metagenome | isolation source: anaerobic digester from wastewater... | reverse complement strand
TACCTTGAAACACGATACAATTATGAAAACTCTGAAACGGCATCCCTGTATTTTGGCCGGTCGTTTTCTTTTGGGGAAAACGCTTCTGTAGAAATAACGCCAATACTGGGATGTGTTGTTGGCGCCACCAACGGCATATCTCCGGGGTTTAATTTCAATCTGGAATATAAATCATTTGCCACCTCAACACAGTGCCAGTACACCTTTGACCTGAAAGATTTTCCCGGCAGTTTTTTCTGGGACTGGACAAATTTCAGTGTCAACTTTTCTGAACACTTTGGAATGGGCGGCGCCATACAGTTGTATATTCCTCAGTCCGGAGAAAAAAACATTTCCGTGGGGCCTATGATAGTGCTTGGTTACAAGAAGTTTTCACTGGAAATGTACGTTTATAATTTCTGGGAACGCCAGCCAACCTATGCCGTGGGATTGGTTTATGATTTTATGCCGTCATCGGATGACTAAAAACAATAAAACATTGCAATAATTTTGATTTGGGCCGTCATACGATGATTGCTTTAAATTAATCAATCATAATCTCATCAACAAATATCCATCCGCTATACCCCGCACCCAGGTGCCATTCGGGAATGGTGCCAATATTATATGCTTTCACTTTTACGTAGCGGCCTTCGGTTTTTACATCAGATGTCAGATCCTGAATCGTACACTTGTAATCATTAATGGGAACCGTGTTTTTAATTTCCGCTACGGGCTTAAAAGTAACCCCATCGTCGGAAACGCTGTATTCCACGTAAACAGGCATCCATATCCAGGAACCAATGTCCTGCAAAAAACCCGTCGAAATCGTATTGATTTTTTGTTTGTTTCCGAGATCAACAATAGCTTCAAAGTCAACGCTGTCGTATCCTTGCCACTCGCCTAACCTGAAGTTTTCGCCTCCGCGTATCCCGTCAATGAGTGCATTATCGCCTCCGCCGGTATATTGCGAACTGTATTTGGATAAAAGTTTTATCTTTCTGTTGAGATTAATTTTTATAAAATCCGATACCATCACATAGCTGGCGTCATAGGCGGGATTGAACGATACCGCTTTGATTTTTGCCGTTTCCTTAATCGTAAATGGCCCCTCGTACTTTGTTTTTGTTTTATCGGGTTGGGTTCCGTCAGTTGTATAATATATCCCGGTGCCGCTGAGAATATTTTTTAATTCTATCTCGATGCTGTCGGTAAAAGTTTTTGATGTATGAGTTACATAAGGTGTAGGGAGCAGAAGATGATCGTTTATGGCTGTAACAGGAATGTCTTCATCGGCAGAGCCCCAGCGTTTATTTGGTTTCGGCCCCATGACAAATTCGAGCTTTCCGCCATTCATTATGTCTTCATAGGTGAGAAAACTTCTGGTATAGGGCTGTTCGTTGAGTTTTGCCGATTGAATGTAAAATTTTTTCAGGGAAGCTTTTTTAGCTTTTATGGTAAACGTATTGCCGTTTTCGAGATGAATTACGGCTTCGGCAAACAGGGGCGTGCCGATGGCAAACTGCGTATTTCCGGGACAAACCTGATATAACCCCAGGGCGCTCAGCACATACCACGCCGACATCTGCCCGCAGTCTTCGTTGCCGCATAAACCGTCGGGGTTGTCATGGTATAAAGTAGTCATAATTTTATGACACAGCTGCTGCGTTTTCCATGGCTGATTAAGGTAATTATAGAGATACGCCATGTGATGGCTGGGTTCGTTGCCGTGTGCATACTGCCCCACAAGCCCTGTAATATCCGATTGTTCACGCCCGGTAAGTTGTTGTTTTGTGTTGAACAATTCATCGAGTTTGTCTGCCAGGTTGGCTTTTCCGCCATACAACTGTATAAGTCCGCTAAGGTCCTGAGGTACATAAAAACTATATTGCCAGGCGTTGGCTTCGGTATATTGAAAAGTAACCTCTGCGGGGTCAAAGGGTGTCTGCCAGGCGCCGTTCATCTTTGGCCGCATAAAGCCGGTTTGTGTGTCGAAGATGTTTTTATAAAATTGTGCCCGTTTGATAAACTTTTTATAATCATCGGTTTTTCCCAAAGCTTTGGCCATTTGCGCAATGCACCAGTCGTCGTATGCATACTCCAGCGTTTTGGAAACCGATTCGTGTTCTTTGTCGCCGGGAACATAGCCATACTGTTTGAGGAACTTCAGGCCAAAATCGTCACTCATGGCGCTTGTTTTCATGGCCTCATAAGCTTTTGCGGTGTTAAAGTTTTTTATTCCTTTGGTGTAAGCATCATAAATGACGGGAACAGCATGGTATCCGATCATGCAAAAAGTTTCGTTAGCCGAAAGCTCCCACACGGGCAGCCGGCCTCCTTCAAGGTACTGACTGATAAATGTATTAATAAAATCATTGGTTCGCTTTTGGTCGATAATGGTCAGCAGAGGGTGTTCCGCGCGATAGGTATCCCAAAGGGAAAACACCGTGTAATAATCAGAACCTTTGCTATCGTGGACTTTTAAATCCCGGCCAAGATATTTGCCATCCACATCGCAATATATGTTGGGTGTAATCATGCAGTGATAAAGGGCCGAGTAAAAAGTGACGGTCATTTTTTTTGTGCCGCCCGCCACTTCAATTTTTCCCAGTTCTTTGTTCCACTCTTTTTTTGTTTGAAGGTAAACCGAATTAAAGTCCCAGCTACTCATTTCTGCGGCAAGATTTTTGGCCGCTCCTTCAGCCGAAGTGGCGCTCAGACCGACTTTTACCAGTATTTCTTTTTGCCCTTCGAAAGTAAAAAACGCTTTCACCCGTTTGCCCGAGGCTTTGCCGGTTGATGTTTTTTTTATGCTGCCGCTGGAATCAATTTCGCACAAACCATAATGACTAAAGGGTTTTGAAAATTGTATTTCGAAATACAGAATCTGTTTTTGTGCCCAGGCCCGTGAGGTTCGCATGCCGCGCACGGTGGTGTTGTTGACAAATTCCACATAGGAGCCGATTACCTGATCGCGGTGTTCAAGGTCAAGAATGATGCTGTTTTGTGTTGTTCCGGCAAACACATACCTGTGCATGCCGGCGCGTTGAGTGGCCGTAAGTTCGACCTGAATGTTGTGCTTATCGAGTTTTACAGCATAATAACCGGGTTTCGCTTTTTCATTTTTGTGGCTGAAAGAGGAGGCGTATGCATAATCTTTCAGATTTACGTCGCCACTGACAGGCATCAGCAAGATATCGCCATAATCGGAGCAGCCCGTGCCGCTCAGGTGGGTGTGCGAAAAACCATAGATAACCTGGTCGGAGTAATGATATGCCGAACAGCCGTCCCAGCCGGTAAGACGGGTGTCGGGACTGAGCTGCACCATGCCATATGGGGCGCAGGCGCCGGGATACGTATGCCCGTGTCCGCCCGTGCCAATAAAAGGATTGACATACTCAGTGTAATCTTTTTGCTGGGCGCAAACTGCAGTAACCAGCACCAAAAAAAGAAGAATTATCAATGAAGATTTTTTCATGCCGGAAGGTTTTTAATGTACATCAAACAAGGTTCGTACCCGCAGATTCTTAATTATTTCATCAGGGTTTTCCATCGTTTTTGCTAAAATTACCACAGTACTTCCCGGTAGCATGTCGAAAAAATTATCAGATAGCTGGATGTCGCGGCTATCGCAGTTTTCAAAACTGATAAACACGTTTTTTGCCAGCAGCTTTGTGCTGATTTTAATCTCCAGACCTTCCGGCAACTTACTAACTTCATAACTGATTTCAGGGTCTTCAAGTGCCAGATCCTTAGGCTTTTTAAAGTATAAATAGTTTTGAGAAATAACCCGGTCATCAACTATCACTCTTGCCGAAAGTACCAGGGACTTGTGTAACGAAACATCAGCAAGAAGAAGTCTTTTATCTATTTTTTCTATTACCTTGTTCATTCCCGGTTTAATATTTACATATCGTTTTTCTTCCCACCGCACTTTGCCGTGAAAATCCATCAACTTCAATTCCACCTGCGAGGGTACAAATTCCGTTTTGTCGGAGATTAGCTGTACCGTGATATTTTTTTCATTATTGGTCAGCGTTACAACGATATCATTAAATGCTTTTTTCACGAAAAACTGCAGAGCTTTTTTGTTGTGATAATAATCCATGCCCGACCAGGAAACCACGGGCCAGCAATCGTTGAATTGCCAGTAGAGCGACCCCATACAGCGTGGCTTGGCATTACGATGGGCCTCAATAGCGGTTTTAATTCCGTATGCCTGCAACAACTGGCTAACATAAATATAATCGTCAATATTGCAGGGAACCTTGTATTCGCGCTGCATATATGTTTTTATTGTCTCATAGCCTGTCGGGTGTTTCTGATGACATTTGAGGGCTTCCGAATCCAATACCCACTCATCCGGTAAGGCAACTTTCTGAAAAGTACTTTTTTCGGGGAATGCCTGAAATCCGTATTCACTGGCAAAACGCCCGACTTTTGCAGTATAAGTTTCAAATGGCTGCATGCCCCACCATATGCCCCAGTAATGTGAATCGCCATCAGTAAGGCTTTGGTCTCTGCCCCAGCCGTATTTCGGCGATGATGGCCGGTAAAACCTTCCCGAATCGGCCAATTGGATTATTTTAGGTATGTCCTTCCTGAAAAGTTTCAGGTAATTATTCCATATTTCCAGGCTATCAGCATCGCTGTATTTGTACTGTTTCTGCCATCCCCAGTTATTCCAGCCCTCCTCTATTTCGTTGTTGCCGCACCACAAGGCCAGGCAGGGATGATTTCGCAAGCGCACAACGTTTTGCAAAACTTCTTCGCGAACATTGGCTGTAAATAAACTGTCGCCAGGGTACATGGCACAGGCGAACATAAAATCCTGCCACACAAGGATCCCGTGTTCATCACACAAATCATAAAAAATATCGTTTTCGTAAATCCCTCCGCCCCACACACGCAACATGTTGAACCTCGACTCTTTGGCTTGCAAAATTAAATCCCGGTATTCTTCCTCTTTTACGCGCGGTACAAAGTTGTCCTGCGGGATATAATTTGCCCCTTTCATAAATACGGGCACTCCGTTCAGCTTAAAATAAAACGATTCGCCAATGTCATCTTTTTCAGAAACCAGCTCCAGAGTTCGGATTCCGGTACGGACAGTAGATTCGTCAAGGGTTGTTTTCCCCTCCAGAAGGCTTATTTTAAAAGAATATAAAAAAGGCTTGCCCAAACCATTGGTCCACCATAATTCCGGGCGGTTTATTTTTATGTTGACGGCAACTTTGTTGCTCCCTTTTTTCAGATTGATTTTTTGTGAAACATAGAGCACGTCGGTCTTTGTATCTTCAATTTGTATCTCCGTTTCGCAGTTTTTTTCAGCCAGGATAGTGTTGACAAAAGATAGTTCCGCAGATTCTTTGCCGACCGATTTCTGAACAACCTGCGTATTGGTAATTTTGGCATTATTCCAAAATTCAAGGTAAACAGGCCTCCATATTCCACACGTAACATAACGGGGACCCCAGTCCCAGCCAAACTGATATTGCGCCTTACGTACAAAAACTTTTTCGTCGCCGGGCAGGGTATAGCGCAGGCCAGCGGCTTGTTCCTTAGCTTTATTTACCGTCGACTCAAAAACAACCCTAAGTTCGTTGCTGTCTTTTTTCAATAAAGGTTTGACTTCGGTAGTCCACCGGCGAAACATATTGTCAGCCGTAATCACCAGGGTGTTGTTAAGGTAAACTCTTGCATAAGTATCCAGGCCTTCAAAAACCAACACGATGTGCTCATTTTTCAGTAGTTTTTCATCCACCGGGAAAACCGTTTTATACTCCCAGTCTTTAGCTTCTATCCACTGCAGGTCTTTTTCGTTGCAGGCATAGTAAGGATCTTTTATAAGATTGTTTTCGAGAAGATCGGTGTGAATGGTGCCTGGAACCCTGGCGGCATGACACATTTTTGCTCCGCTTTCTGAGAATTGCCAGTCATTTATGAGGAAAACCTTATTCGTGTTTTGAGCAATAATGTTGGTGGAACAAAAAGCGATAAACAACAACAAATGTCGGTACTGTTTTTTCAGCATATTTTTTATTTTGTAGGCTTCCTGTAATTCACTTTCAGCAAATCCAGTGTTTCGGTGTGTTTTTGCAGCCTTAAATAAAACCGCTCGTAATCGCGGATTTTCGGGTTGGTCCACAACACTTCACTCAGGGCAATCATGCGTGGAAGAGCCATGTATTGCAGGTGAATGAAATCGGTAATATATTCTGTCCACAAATTTCCCTGTGCTCCCAGAATATATTTTTTCAGATTTTCCGGGAGGCTGTCGGGCATGGGATTGTATGAATAAACTTTTTCCAGGGGCGTATAGCCGCCAAAGGCCAGTGGCTCTGTGGCTGGGTCGCCCTGATAATGATCCAAATAACAAAATTCCCCGGGACACATCACAACATAATGTTTCAGTTGGGCCGCAGCAATACCGCCATCGGCTCCGCGCCACGACATCACAGCGGCATTGGGCGCCAGTCCGCCTTCGAGAATCTCGTCCCAGCCGATAATACTTTTTCCCTTGCTGTTTACAAATTTTTCTATTGTCCTGATTACATAACTCTGAAGTTCATTGCCGTCTTTGAGGCCTTCTCTTTTCATCACCTTGTGGCATTCCGGACATTTTTCCCATCTTGTTTTCGGACATTCGTCGCCGCCTATATGAATGTATTTGCCGGGGAACAACTCCATAACCTCTGCCAATACATCTTTCAGAAAACGAATGGTTTTGTCTTTGGTGCAAAATACATCGTCAAATACACCCCATGAGCCTGCGGCTTCAAAAGGCCCGCCGGTGCAAGAAAATTCGGGGTAGGCGCTTAATGCCCCCAGGGCGTGTCCGGGCATTTCAATCTCGGGCACTATTTGCACATGCCGGCGTGTTGCATAGGCAATCACTTCACGAATTTGTTCCTTGGTATAAAAACCGCCATAGCGTATGGAGTTATATCGCTGTACGGTGTCGTAGGCGTGACCGATAAGGGTTCTGTTCCTGTAACCGCCTATGCTGGTCAGTTTTGGATACTTGTCGATTTGTATGCGCCATCCCTGGTCATCAGTAAGATGCCAGTGAAAGACATTCATTTTGTAAAAAGCAAGCAGGTCGATATACTTTTTTACTTCTTCAACAGTGAAAAAGTGCCGGCACACATCAAGGTGCATACCGCGCCAGGAGTAGGCAGGGTAGTCGTAAATACTAAGGTTCCTTATCTTGATAATCTCTGTTTTGTAAGGAGGCAGCAAATGTTTGAGCGTTTGCAAGGCATAAAAAACACCGGCGTCCCGGCCTTCAATAACAATAAAAGCATTGGAAATATTCATTTTATAAGCATCCTGCGGCAACTCTTTGTTGGCAGTTTTTTTTATCACAATGGAATTGCTGTCGTACTTCTGGCTTTGGTTTATAGATAATGAAAAGCCATAATTTTCTGTAAGGTATTCATTAAATAAGGCAGCGTCTTTGCCCGAAGTTTCCATGTCGTCAACATAAATCTTTGTTTGCGGGCTAAGGATAAAACGTCCCTTGGAGTATGTTATTTCAACGGGGTCAGGGAAAATGGAAACAATTTGTTTCTGCCCGGAAAGGCACACCGGAAAAAGAATAGTGACGCAAAGAAGTAATAAATTTAGGATGGTTTTCATATGAGCTTTTTAAAAACACGCTTATTTTTTTGGTAATGTCGCACTATTTTGCCAATCACTGTTTCCACACCAGAGAAGCGGCCCCCAATATTGCGGCATCATTTTCCTTAATGCCCGAAGACAATATTTTTACTTTATTTTTATATATCGGTAAAAGATTTTTTTCAAAACTTTCTTTCAGCGGTCTAAAAAGTATTTCGCCGGCATTGGCTATGCCGCCAAAAATAAATATGGCTTCAGGACTGGTATGTGCCACACTGTTCGACAATCCTAGTCCCAGAATTTCACCGGTATATTCGTAAGTGTCGATGGCGGTCTGGTCGCCTTTTTCTGCCAGTTTAGAAATAGTATAGGGTGTCATTTTACCATCCGGCAGTTTCCCTTCTTTAGCCAGCAACTCGGCGTATGTTTTCACAATGCCGCCTGCCGAGCAATATGCTTCGAGGCATCCCTGCCGTCCGCAGCCGCACACACGTCCCCCCGGAAACACAATAGTATGACCTATTTCGCCGGCAAAGCCGTCGTGCCCGTACACCATATTTCCATCCACCACGATGCCGCTTCCTACGCCGGTACCCAGCGTAATTTCAATAAAATTTTTCATTCCTTTGGCATTGCCGTAAACCATTTCACCAATGGCGGCAGCATTGGCATCGTTTGTAAGTATCACCGTGACATCGAAATGTTGCCGGAACAAGCCAACAAGAGGCACAACGCCCTTCCATTTCAGGTTGGGAGCAAATTCAATACTGCCGTTGTAATAGTTACCGTTGGGCGCGCCTATGCCGATCCCGATGAGGGTGGCATCTGTATTGGAAAGAAAAAAACCTTTTACAATCCGGGACACCTCGGTAACAAAAACCGCTGGATCATCAAATCCGGGTGTGCTGATGGTAGTTTTATATAAACAGTTCCCGTCGCTATCTACAAAGCCTGTTACGGTATTGGTTCCGCCAATATCAATTCCTGCTGCGATTTTTTTCATAATGATTCCGTTTTTAATGATTTCTTTTTCTGATATCCTTTTAATCCGTAAAAAAGTAAGTACAAATATGAAAACATGGGAACTACAAAGGATGCGTGTACCCCTAAATTATCCGCAGTAAGCCCTTGCAGCGGCGGAAGCAATGCACCTCCGAGTATCATCATCACCAGCAACGAAGATCCCTGTGATGTGTAGCGCCCCAAACCATCGATGGCCAATGTAAATATGTTCGACCACATGATGGAATTAAACAGCCCGATGCCAAGTACACACCACATGGCGACAGAGCCATTGGTATTAACCGCTGCCAGCAAAAGGCAAAATGCAATGACCGAAAAATAGGCCAGCGTGCGTGCAGGTAATGAGCGCCCGAGCATAAACAAACAATAATTGGCTACAATAAAGATCAGGAAATACCATACCCTATCGAAAGTCAGCCCCTTCATGTACCAGGTTATCAGAAATATCACCAGAAATGTGAGCACCGCCATCAATAACATCAGTAAATATTTTCCGGTTTTTTTCATGTTACTCAGCGAAATAGCCCCGAGAAAACGGCCAATCATGGCGCCGCCCCAGTAATAAGCCAGGTAGTTGCTGGCTTCTACTTCACTAAAACCGACAATTTCCGGCAGCTTTAAAAACGAAACAAGGTTACTGCCAATGGTCACTTCTGCCCCTACATAAAAAAAAATGGCAAACATTCCAAAAACAAGATTTGGATGCTTTAATGCGCCTGCTTTTTTTTCGATGTGTTCATGGCTGTTGAGTGCAGGAAGCTTTGAAAACCAGATAAAAATCATGAGCAGAATCAACACACTGCCAAGGATCAGGTAGGGAACCTTCACCGACTCTGCTCCCACATTGGCCTTTGATGCAAAATACTCAAAAATAAAAAAGCCGCCTAAAACAGGCGCAAGCGTCGTTCCCAAAGAATTAAAAGCCTGCGAAAGGTTTAACCGGCTCGAAGCCGTTTCGGGCGAACCCAATACGGCCACATAAGGGTTGGCAGCAATCTGCAAAACGGTAAAGCCAATGCCGAGCAAAAACAGGGCGAAGAGAAAAAAACCGAACGAATGAAACGTGTTGGCTGCAGGATAGAACAGAAAACAAGCAATGGCAGATACCGCCAGCCCTGTAAGAATCCCGTTTTTGTAGCCGATTTTATTTATCGGATCGCCAAAGCTGAGTGAAATTAGAAAATAAATCAGCGAACCAATGAAATATGCCCCAAAAAACGCAAACTGTACAAGATTGGCCTGAAAGTGTGTCAATTCAAAAACGCCTTTCAGGTAAGGTATTAAAATATCATTTAATACCGTAATAAAACCCCACATAAAAAACAGCGTGGTCAGCGCTATCATAGGGTATGTGTATTTTGTCCGTTGTTCAGTTTCCATTACTTGCGGAGATTACCCTGTTAGTATTTACGTAAACTATGAACGGTCGTTAGATGCTTTCTTTCGATTTCATCAGTGCTTTCACCGGCGCCAGGCCAAGCACATTGCCTTCCTGTATCGCCTTGAGCACGGCTCCCCCGCCGGTGAAAATATAGTACTTCGGGCTGTCGAGGGCCACAATATACAGGCCGGGCAATAAACGTTTCAACTCTTGCAGGGTGTCGCCACCACCATAAAGTTTTACGGCATTATTGTTTTTATCAATCAGCTCGTCGAGCGCGATAGTACCTTCATTGAAGTGGGGCGTAAAGCCCATCACGGCGTTCACAAAAATAGTTTTGGCTTCTAAAAACACTTTTTTAACTTCGGGATCCTGAAACGATTTTGGGTCCACATCCAGCACATAATTCAATTTGGTTCCGGCTTTGATGTCTTTGATGTTATGCACACGGTATTGTCCGGGGCGCAGTCCTTCCATGGTGTCGGACTCGACGATATAAGGGAGTTCAATCAATTTTCCCGGAAATTGTGCTGCATATTCCACAAACTTTTTGGCCAGTTCCATATCTTCAGGTTCTATGCCTTCGATGGTGAATCCATATTTGGCACACAGAAACGCGTTATAGATAACACCACCCAACACCAGATGATCCGACACCTTGAGTAAGGCATTCAGCGAGTCAACCTTGGTGTCGAATTTTGAGCCGGCAACCACGGAAACAAAAGGTTGATCGGGTTTATAAATTCGTTGCAGGTTGGAAATTTCTTTCTGTAACAGGAATCCGGCATAGGCGGGAAGGTATTTAGCCACATTAACTGTGGAAGCGTGTGCCTGCCACGAGCCAAAAGCATCATTGACAAAAATATCGGCCAGTCCGGCAAGCTGGTAGGCAAAACGATCGGCTTCCGCACCTTTGGCTTCTTCTCCAAAAAACCAACGGGTGTTGGGCAGGTAGATCATATCGATAGTATGGTCGTTCAGGTCGCGTATCAGGTGATTGATTGATGTTTCCACGTCGAGGTAGCCGTGGGTTCCATACTGCTGAAATTCGGGCACCTTGATTGTAATGTGCAGTTTGTTTTGCAGGTAGTCAACAATAGGTTGTACGGAGGTGTCGTCAGAAACGGCTATTTCGCTGGTTTTTTTGTTTTTTGGCCTGCCGGCGTGCGTCATCAGGATAATTTTTCCGCCCTTGGCGTTGATATAATATAAGGTCGAAATAGTGGCGTCAATCCTGTATGGATCGTGAATGATACCTTTTTTTACCACATTGTGATCGACACGTACCAGAACTACCTTGTTTTTTAAATCGGCGTCCTGAAGCAGAGGAAGATTGATGCTCTCTAATATTTCATTCATAGCTGTTATATTTTAAAATTTTATTTAATGGTTTTCTTGTTTTTTCTCTTATTCTGGAAGTTGAATAACCCAGTGTAATCAGCAGGCCCACACGTTTGTTTTTGGGGATATTTAGCAGTTTCATGACGTTTTTTTCGTTGAACCAGCCCAGTATGCATGTACCCAGGCCTTCTTCGGCCGCCTGCAGGCAAAAATGTTCGGCAGCCATGCCGATATCGAAGAGATAAAAATCTTTGTTTCGTATGCGGCTGCCAAATCGCGACAACAAGGATGGTTTTTCGGTTACTATGGCCACCATTACCGGCGCCTGCAGGGCAAACCTGTTAAAGGGAGATACGGAGCTGAAAGTTTCCCCGGCTATCTTTTGCTTCAATTCCGGCTGATCAGCAACCACAAAGGTCCATGGCTGTGAATTACAGGCCGAAGGTGCCAGACGGGCTGCCTCAATGCAGCGCGCTATCTTTTCCCGCTCCACGAGCCGGTCTTCGTATTTCCGGCTGCTTTGCCGAAGCTTTGTCAATTCCAGAAAATTCATTTTACTTCTTTGGTTTTAATTTTTGCACGTACCCATTGCTTCAGCAGTTCAAACTCTTCGTCCGAAAAATATTTTTTTGGGAATAAATTAAACCGGAACTTATTAGGATACACCATGATAATTTCGGATGTAATAAGAGCCGACTGATAAAACTCCCACTTGTTTGTATTGTAAATATTATCGGAAGACACCTGTATCTGTTCCGGCGAAAAAACATAGCTGAAAGGTTTGGCAAAATCCGGCATTTTCGAGAACATCCTTTTGCCCAGATTGTGCTGATTGTAAAAGTACAGGGCCGCTATTGCCACGCCGTAAACAATAAGGAACCAGGCGGCCCAGTTGGTGTAATCGTCACTGCCGTTTTTGTGTTCATAAAACAACAGTATGCACCCGATAATAAATGAAACGGCCGCAATAACCAATAACATACGGCTGCGTACAGGATACATTTTTTTCAGGTGTGTGGAGTACGCCATTTGCAGGTCTTCGGGCGTATAGTGTATTTTTTTTTCTATTTGCTCCATGCTTATCAAATTAATAAAAAAGAGGCAGATCGTTATGATCTACCTCTGCAAATATATAGATTTTGATTGAAGATTGCTATTTCTGTCAGTTACTTTCAATAATCTTTAGCAGCTCGTCCAATTTTGGTGTCAGTATGATTTCGGTACGGCGGTTTTTGCTGCGGGCTTCAGAGGTACTGGCTTTGTCCACGGGGAAATATTCGCTGCGACCGGCTGCTGTGATGCGCACCGGGGCTATGCCCGAGTTGGCGAGCAGGATACGGACCACGGTGGTGGCGCGTTTTACGCTGAGGTCCCAATTGTCTAAAAGCTGGTCAGTTCCTTTGTAGGGTACATTGTCGGTGTGGCCTTCCACCATGATATTTATATCCACATTGGATTCCAGCACTTTTGCCAGTTTTTTCAAAGCATCAGCGCCTTTCGAAGCCACCTCGTACCTGCCGGAGGCAAAAAGCAGGGCTTCATCCATCGAAACGTAAACCTTCCCATTCATTTGCTTTACCGTCAAACCGTTGTTTTCGTATCCGAGCAAGGCTTCCGAAACTTTGTTTTTCAGTGCTTTTACCGCCGAATCTTTTTTGTCCAGTATGGTCTGCAGTTCGTTGAGTTTCTGTTGTTTTTCGTCAAGTTTCAACTGCATCTCGTTGAGGTTGGCGAGTTTGGTGTTTAATTCCGATTCCAGTTTTTTCAGGTCGTCTTCTTTCTTTTGTAAAGTTTCTTTGGTTTTTTCCAGCTCTGAAATCAGTTTTTGCGTTTCAAATTTGTTGCCTTTCAGCAGTTTGAGGTTGTTATTTTGTAAGGTGTCGTAAGCCATACTCAGTTCCTGATATTTATGCGTAAGATCCCGAAGCTTCATACCCTTGTTTATGGAATCGGCAACAAGCAGCTCGTTTTGTTTTTTCAACTTATCAGCCGTGGCCGTGAGTTCGGTAAGCCTGGTAACATACTCCATCACTTTGCCTTTCAGGGTTTTGTTTTCTTCCATGCAGTTTTTTTGATTGTTTTCTGCTTCCTGAAATTTTTTCAGGGATACGCACGACGAGAGAAACAGGCAGCAAAGCGCAAACAAAATAACCGGTTTCAGTTTTTTCATGTCTGAATTTTTTTCAAAAGTACACTTATTAAATGTGTTCAAAGCCTCAATCTTCGCAAGATACTAACACACTGCTGTTAAAAATGCGGAGGCTGTTTTGTGAAGCTTTGTCCCCGGGGGCTTATCCTGACGGGAGTTATCACCGGGGTTGCCTGACCTGCTGCCCGCAACGTCCACACACATTCACAGATTTTGCTTCGTTAAATTATGATAGGTAGGGCGCAAAAGGATCAGAAATCTACTTCAAGTATGCTCGGACAGTGGTCGGAATGTTTGGCTTCCGGCAAAATCACTGCCCTTTTCATAAGATGCCTGATGGGTTCGCTTACCATGTGGTAATCGATGCGCCAGCCCAGGTTTTTGGCACGGGCATTAGCCCTGAAACTCCACCAGGTGTATTGTTTTGGCTCGTTGTTAAACGCCCTGAACCCGTCCACAAATCCCGAATCAATGAATTTCGACAGCCACTCGCGTTCTTCGGGCAAAAAACCCGAACTGGTAGCATTGCGTATAGGGTCGTGGATGTCGATCGGCTTGTGACAGATATTGTAGTCGCCGCAAATAATGAGGTTAGGGCGTGATTTTTTCAATTCGTTAACCCAGTCCAGAAAGTCGTCAAGCCACACCATTTTAAAAGCCTGGCGGTCATCGCCGCTGGAGCCGGAAGGATGATACACGCTGAGTACAGAAATATCGCCATAATCGGCACGCAACACGCGGCCTTCGTCATCATATTTTGGAATACCCATGCCATAAACCACATGGTCGGGTTCTTGCCGGGTAATAATTCCAACACCGCTGTATCCTTTCTTTTTTGCCGAAAACCAGTAATTATGATACCCCAGTGCATTAAACTCCAATGTCGGAATCTGTTCGGGCTGTGCCTTGGTTTCCTGAAAACACACAATATCGGCATTTACCGAAGCAATCCAGTCGAGCAGACCTTTTGATGTGGCTGCACGTATCCCATTTACGTTATAGGTAACGATTTTTTTCATCAGTCCAGAATTTTGTTGGCTAAACTAATGATTTTGCCTTTAAATACGAAAAATTAAAAAAATAAATCTTCTTTGGCTTTTTTTTATAGCACCACGGCAGTTATTTGGTAATAGCAGCAACCCGTTGTCATGGACTTCTTTTTACATCGGTTCCTTACGGTATTTAATAATAAAAACTTAAATTTGCATATCAATCTCCCGAAAATTGGCTCTCTTTCTTAAAAAAAAATCCATTGAGTTACCTGACCCACTAACTGACCAGGAGTTGATAGAATTGTATCGCCAAACCGGTGACACCGCTCACATCGGCGAACTTTTCGACCGCTATGCCCATTTGGTTTACGGTATCGCATTAAAGTATTTCAACCAGGAAGACGACCGCCGTGAAGCCGTCATGCAGATTTTTGAAAAATTATACGTGGCATTAAAAGACCATGAGATAGAAAACTTTAAATGCTGGTTGTACAGCGTGGCAAAAAATCACTGCCTGATGATTTTACGCAAAGAAAACTCCGTGTCTTTCAACGAACAACTTCAGCTGAAAAATTTTCAACAGGATTTTATGGATTTTGACGGGAATTTTTCTCTTAATCATGCTGAAGACGAAATTATTGACAAAAAATTGCCCGAGGCCATCAAAAAACTGAGTGATGAACAACGTATCTGCATCGAATTATTTTACTTGCATGAGAAATCGTACAAGGAAGTGGCTGAAACAACTCAATACTCTATGAATCAGGTAAAAAGCTTTATACAAAACGGAAAAAGAAATTTAAAACTCATGCTCGAAAACATAAAATGAAACGTTCAGACAAACGGAACCGGATATTTGGTCCTTCGGGATGTATCAGCGAAGAGGGGATTTCCCTCTACCTGAAAAACCAACTGCCTGCAAAAGAAAAAAATCTTTTGGAACAGCACCTGGCCGGCTGTTTATTATGCAATGAAGCGATGGAAGCTTATGAAAAATTTTATGAACACGGAAAGACTGCAGATGATTTATTTGCAATAAAATCTTCATTGAAATCAACGTATTCAAATAAAACAGCAAACAAAAGAAACAGCCAAAGGACACTCATCACAACCTTATCCATCGCCGCCAGTATCATTTTGATTTTTACGGGGTACTATTTTATTAATCTGCAAACCAAAAACGAGAATAAAGAAATCAGTTATACTGCACCGAAAAATCTTGAGAAACCAATTGTTGGATCAGAGCAAAAAAACCCGCAGGAATTAATAAACCAACCTGCCGAAAAAACCTCAGTGAAGGAAGACAAAACGAAAAGCATACCTTCTCAGGCCCCACAAAATGCCGACTACTTGTATAAGACCACAACGGGTACTGACAGAGAAACATCCGTCGCAGCCACGGGAACGGCAAAGGTTGTTGCAGACGAGGCCCCGGGTTATTTTGCCGACACCCCGGATAAAAAAGAAGAATACCGCAACGACATTTATGCAGGAGATTATGATCAGGGCCTTGTTCTCGGCGGTGTAGCACCTGCTGAAAGCAAGGCGGACACAAAAAATGCCAAAGCTGTCAACCAGGAAATAGCCGTATCTTCGGCGCCTTTGGAAGCAGAAAAAGCTGTTTCTGAAAAAGACCTTGCGCTGGAATCATATGAAAATGCCGTTGATAAAGTGGTGCTTTCAGGGAAAAAAACTGCCAGAAAAGAAGTAAGTCGCTCACAGATTAAAACACCGGCTAATACAGCATTATCGTATTATTATTCAGGACAATACAAAAAAGCCATCCCGGAATTCAATAAAAAGGTTGCCCGAAACAGCCAGGATTATGAATCTATCTATTACTTAGCCATGTCTTATTACTACGAAGGGCAAAAAGACGCTGCCTTGCCTCTTCTTGATACGATACTGAAAAAGAACAGCAATCCTTACTACGATCTGGCATTATGGCAAAAAGCAATCATCCTCACCGAAAAAAAGCAGACTGCCGAAGCCCGCACCCTGCTGAACGAACTTGTCGACCGCGGCGGCAACCTTAAAAATGATGCTTTACAAAAATTAGATGAACTTGATAAGGCCGAATAAGGACTTCCCCAAACCGGTGTTGAACAAGGTATTTGCCCTGGTTGATTGCAACAATTTTTACGCTTCCTGCGAACGCCTGTTTAATCCCAAGCTTGAAAAAAAACCGCTTATTGTCCTCTCAAACAATGATGGCTGTGTGATTGCCCGCTCCAACGAAGCAAAATCCATTGGTATTAAAATGGGCGCACCCGCTTTTGAATTTAAAGAATTGATTGCCCGTAATGGGGTTCATGTTTTTTCTTCAAATTATGCCTTGTATGGCGATATTTCAAACAGAATCATGGCCATACTGTTCGAAATGGCACCGGAGGTGGAGGTATATTCTGTTGATGAGGCTTTTCTGAATCTCAGCGGGATGGATCCTGAGGCTATTAACCTGTTAGCTGCAAATATCCGCAAAACCATTAAAAAATGGGTGGGAATACCTGTTTCGGTGGGTATTGGCCCAACCAAAACCCTGGCAAAAATTGCCAACCATCTGGCAAAAAAAAATCCGGCCTATGCCAATGTTGCAAACTTGTGTTCCATTGAAAACACCGATGACGTGTTGAAACAAATTCCCGTGTCGGAAGTTTGGGGTATCGGTCAGGCCTACAGTGATATATTGACAAAAAAAGGCATGCAAACGGTACTTGATTTCAAAAATGCGGATGAACACTGGGTGCGCAGGCAAATGCATGTAGTGGGCCATAAAACCCTGCTTGAGTTAAGGGGCATATCCTGCATTCCACTCGAATCGATGATGCCCGACAAAAAAAACATCTGTATCTCACGCTCTTTTGGATCTCCGCTTCAACAATACGAAGACCTCGAACAGGCCATTACCACCTTTGCCGCAAGGGCCGCCGAAAAGTTGCGTCAGCAGCAATCCTGCGCCAGGGGAGTACTGGTTTTTGTGATGACCAACAGGTTTTCATCAGATCCGAAATACGTGAAATCCACCCTGTTGCAAATGCCTGTATCTACTAACATCACCGCCGAAATTATTCATCAGACACTAAAAGGCTTGAAAAAAATCTACAGGAAAGGTTACCTATACAAAAAGTGCGGAGTCATTCTTACCGATATTATACCGGATAATCAACTCCAATATACCCTTTGGGACAACACCAATCGCGAAAAATTATGTCAACTTATGGAGACCGTCGATAAAATTAATGGAAGGATAGACCAGGGGGCAATAAAATTTGCAGTGCAGGGCACAAAACGGCGCTGGAAAATGCACCAGGAACGGTTATCTCCGCATTATACAAGCAAATGGAACGACATCCTAACAATAAAAATATAAAATTATATTGCTATTTAAGTGCCTGATTTTTCAGCAAAAACCTGTATTTCAATCGATAATAGGCGATTATAATAAACTATAAGTTCACTTAAAAAGAATTTTTATGTGAAAATAAGCTTTGTACCCTCCCCAAAGCCAGCCTGTGTGCCACAAACAGTAGAAGGCAGGGGTGACTGATTTTCAGCGGCTTCCCTTGGGAGTCAAGGGTAATACTCAATTAAAATATAAAGTACTTTTTGCTATTGCAATATAATATTGTATTTTTGCTGATAAATGCAACCTTTAGCACGAAAAATTCGTCTAAATAGTTCAAAATGTTTTTATCAACCAAGTACTAAAGACAAAAAATGCGTTTTATTAACAAAACTTGTTAATTATCAACAATTGATGAAAAAGATTAAAAACTTCTTCCTGCTTCTTGTCATTATCTTATCGGCGAACTCAGTTTATGGACAGCCGGGATGTACCGGGGTTACTATAAACACGAACAATGGAGCCGATATTACGTTACCGTGTAATCAGCCCTGCGTAACGTTGAATGCAACGGCCATTCAAACCAGTGGTCAAACAGCCACCTATACCGTTTCTTCAATACCTTATGCACCACCTTTCCCTTTTACCGGCGGTACGGCCATTCCTATCACCTCGGATGACGACTGGAGTAATGTGATTAATATCCCCAATTTTCATTTCTGTTTCTTTACTATACCTTACGACAACCTGATTATTGGCGATAACGGGGTGATTTCTTTTGATGTGGGCGATGCCGGCGGATATTGTCCCTGGTCATTCACGAGCGGGGTTCCTCACGATTATGGTTCTCCCATGAATATATTCGGCGCTTTTCACGATACTTATCTTCCGGCAGGAGGGCAGATGTTTTATTCTGTAGAAGGCACAACGCCTTGCCGTTCCTTTGTATTTAAATTCAACAACGTTTCGCAATACTCGTGCAACAGCCTTCACACCACCCAGGAGATTGTTCTTTATGAAACAACCAACGTGATTGATGTGTATATCAATTCCAAGCCCTTATGTTCAAGCTGGAATGGAGGCAATGCCGTGGTGGGCATACAAAATATGGCGCAAACCGTGGGTTATGCGGCACCGGGCAGAAACTCCGGACAATGGACGGGCACTAATGAGGCCTGGCGTTTTACTCCGGTAGGCACCTCTTATGTTGAAGTTTACTGGTTCGAAAATGGCGTGGCTATTGGACAGGGAACATCCATCAATGTTTGTCCGACGGCAAACACTACATATACCGCCAGGGCAAGCTACTCCACCTGCTGGGGATCAGTCATTTCTGTTGAAGACGAGATTAATGTAATCCTTTCAGGAGGTAGCACGAGCTTATCCGGAGATACGGTTATTTGTACAGGTGACGCTACCATTCTTACAGCATCCGGATCAGATACATATGTCTGGGCTCCCGGCACGGGATTGAATCAGACAACCGGAGCCTCTGTCACGGCATCACCAACCTCCACAACAACCTATACTGTTACAGGTACTTCAGCCACAAACAACTGTACATCCAGCAATATCATCACCGTACATGTCAACCCGCTGCCTGTACTTTCAGTTACTCCCAACGGCGGAAATATCTGCATTGGAGACTCAATCAGTCTTACTGCTTCGGGAGCGAATACTTACGTGTGGTCGCCCGACAGCACACTGTCATCATCCACCGACGCAACCGTTTCGGCCTTCCCGCATGCAACTGCCACTTACACCATTACAGGAACAGACACCAACCAGTGTGTGAATTCCACAACCGCCACCGTTATTGCATCCTTTGGGCCGGCGATAATTGTTACGGCCGACCCTGAACACATCTGCCCGGGCGACACCAGCCACCTCTCTGTTTTTGGCGCTGCCCAGATTTATACCTGGTCGCCGGGTAATACGTTGACAAACACCACGGGGCCAACAACCAATGCGTTTCCTCTTACTACCACCACGTATTCTATTGTGGCCGACAACAACGGCTGTATCAGCACCGCCGAGATCGCTGTGGAAGTGGTGCCGCTGCCCAATGTTGATTTTGCCGCCAGCGTCCGCGAAGGTTGTCAGGGCACGGTGGTTAGTTTTACCGACCTTACCACACCCGCCGCAGCACAATGGCTATGGCATTTCGGCGACGTAATACCCTTTGGAAATACTTCTACTCAACAACATCCGGTGCACTATTACGAAGATGCAGGATCTTTTGATGTTTCACTTTCTGTTGTTACCACCGATGGCTGCAAAATGAAGATGACATACCCCGATTTTATTGTTATGCATCCTAACCCATCGGCGTATTTTGAAGTCAAACCCGAGGTTGCCAGCATCCTCGACCCGCTGGTTTTCTTTCATGATTTATCGCTATATGCCGACAGGTGGAATTGGTATTTCGGAGATGATGTGATCAACAATAATTCAAATCTGCAAAACCCCACCCATGTATATGCCGATACTGGTACGTACTACCCGACACTTATTGTCTTCACAAATTTTGGCTGTACTGATACTATTACTGGAAAAATCATAATCCAACCCTATACGACCATTTATATTCCCAATGCTTTCACGCCCAACCAGGATGGAAAAAATCCAACATTCAAGGCCTTTGGCGAAGGGATAGACCCCGAAAGGTTTTATATGAATATCTACGATCGCTGGGGAAAATTGGTGTTTACCACCACTGACATCGAAACCGGCTGGGATGGAACCGTTAACGGCAGTGTTGCCAACGAAGGTTTGTACGTGTGGTATGTGTCCTATTATGATGCCTTGAAGCACCATCATGCCCTCAAGGGCAATGTGGTGCTGATAAAATAATTTTTTAAACCGCGTAACTATGTGCGGGCGGTTTTCTTTTGCTATCAGCGAAAAAATTATTGAAGAACATTTTGGTTTTGTTCCTGAAAACTACCAGGCCCGCTATAATTGTGCTCCTTCACAAACCCTGGCAGTTATAAGCAATCAGGATACAGGTCGTTTTAGTTATTTTAAATGGGGTTTTGTACCTTTTTGGGCAAAAGACTTATCGGTGGGAAGCAAAATGATTAATGCCCGCGCCGAAACCGTATCCTCGAAACCAGCGTTCAGACAAGCGTTGCAGGCCCGGCGGTGCCTCGTACCCGCTGATTCATTTTACGAATGGTCGCATGATGCCGGAAAAACCCCTTTTCGAATTATGCTTAACGGAACACCCTTGTTTACCATGGCCGGCATCTGGAGCGAATGGACAACACCCCAACAAGAAATCATTGCGACATTTGCCATCCTCACCATCGAATCAAACACACTGGTACGGCAGCTACACCAGCGTATGCCGGTGATCCTTGATACCAAAGAAGCAGAAAATACCTGGTTAAAGAGTGACTCTGAGGCCGAACTGCAACAGCTGTGTGCGCCCATAGCTGCTGAAAAAATGTCGATATATCCTGTTTCGATAAAAGTGAACTCCCCGAAAAATGATGGCCCCGGCCTGCATCAACAGGTAAACCAGACAAAGCTTTTTTGAGCAAGGAAAAATAAAACAGCAATAATTGATTACAATTATTGCTGCCGGAGAGTATTATTATTGCCCGCAAAGGCAACAGTAAACAGAAAAATATCAGTCTTTAGTGCAGGTGGATTCTACACCATGACGTAAGGCATCGGCTTCAACCATGTCTTTATAATCGTTGATTTTCTTGCTACTGCCGCATTCCTGTGGGTAAGTAACCACCTGTTTTTGTCCAAGATAATCGTATTCATAACTACAGGTAACACATTTTTTGCAGGAGGCAAAAGCAATTACAGTAAGTACAGTCACAGCTAATAAAAACATTTTTCTCATGGATCTTCGGTATTAAATTTTCCTTTGCAAATATATAAACTAATTTGGAAATAGCCTTTATTTTAAAAAATATAATTACACCATCTGACTGCACCCCCTGATGTCGCTGTCGTCGTACCGTCCATGCACCTCAAAAGTACCGTCGGCGTGCATTACCCCTACATCTTTGGTAGAAATAAAAGAACAGGTATAAAGGTTGGCCAGGTCAATGATGTTTATTCCGCCGTTTTTTTCATTTCCGGCCCGGGCAAAAGGGTCGTTAAATTCACGGATATAAATTTTCATCCAGGGAGGTGTTTTAAATAGTCCCCTGCCAGTCGAATAGCTCTGCGACATCAACTCACACATGCTGTATTCCGAAAACACTTCCGCGACACCCAGATTTTTTTTCAAAACCTCATGCAGTTCGTAGCGCGTAATTTCTTTTCTGCGGCCTTTCATGCCACCGGTTTCAATAACGAGCGTATCGGTCAGGTTACAGGGATTTTGTTCCGCAAAGTCGAGCAGCGCCCAGCTGATGCCGAAAAGGATTTTTTTCTTTCCCGGAGAAGCGGTCAATACTTCTTTTAATCCGGCCGTATTGTTCAGGTAAAACCCACTTTCGCGGTGTCCGGATTTTTTGATAAGAAAGTCCAGCATAAAAGCCAGCGATGATTGCGGTTCCTTTTGATAATCGGGCGCCAGGGCAAGTACAATACATTCTTCGGGATTTCCTACAAAGGATGAAAAACTAGCGGCTATACTTTTTTCATATAGTTCCTGTGAAAACACCAGGTTTTTTCCCCGTTGGGCCGAGGTCGTCCCGCTACTCATAAAGACAAGTTCCGCAGGAGTGTCCACACTTCGAATCTCGTGCGATTTAAAAAACTCCACTGGAAGGCAGGGAATATCATAACACGAAGTAATGGTATCAACAGCTATGGGTAACAGATCTACAAACTTTTGATAAACAGCGTTTTGTTTGTACTGAAAATGAAATATTTGTAATGCAAGATCGGTAAAATCCGCGAATGAGGTAATATTAAATATTTTAAATTTCAGTTCTTCACTATTCATTACATCGATAATTTTGTGTAATTTTATATTCAAAATTACTAAGAATATCCGGATGAAAGCCCGTTTCACAATAATAATCCTGCTGGCTACAGCGATTGCGGCATTTGTTGCCTGCAACAAAGAGGAGGATTTTCCCGAGGTGCCCTACCTTGAATACCGGGATTTTACCGTGCTGCGGAATTCAAATAATATTGACGAAAAAGGCATACTGAAAATTTATTTTACCGACGGCGACGGTGACATGGGCCTTGACAACGGCGACACCCTGCCGCCTTTTGATAAAAACAGCATCTATTATTATAATTTTTTTATTACCTACTACGAAAAGCAACATGGGCAATTTGTGAAGGTAGAACCTTCCGTAACCTTCAATTCCAGAATTCCCGTGTTGGAATCCTCAAGCAGCAATGGCGCTATCAAGGGAGAGATTGAGATAGAGATGTTTATCAACAACCCCTTTTCGGTCTATGATACCATTAAATTTGAGGCCTACATTGTTGACCGGGCGTTGCAGGCAAGCAACCTCATTTCCACCCCGGATATCATCCTGAAAAAACACTGAGCCTACCGCAGTTTGTGAATGGTGTAGGTGACCACGCCCCAGATGGACGCATCCATGGTATCGTTGATCTCTATCGGGTTAAAGTTTTCATTTTCAGGTACAAGAAACAATTTGTTGTTTTTTTTCATCAGTCGTTTCACGGTAAACTCCCCGTTAACAACCGCTATCACTATCCTGTTGTCGGCGGCATCCAGCGAACGGTCCACCACCAAAATATCGCCATCGTGGATACCCGCGTTGATCATGGATTGTCCCGACACTTTTACAAAAAAAGTCGCCGAAGGGTTTTTTATCAGGTATTCGTTCATGTCGAGTTTGCGTTCAATGTAATCTTCGGCAGGAGAGGGAAAACCCGCCGAAATCTTAGCCACATAAAGCGGCAGCGGAAGCTTTTCCGATGTTGCCGGTACAAAAACCTCAAAAGCGTTTTTTGACTTTTTTTTCATTTCAGTCCTCTGAAAATTGTTTAACCATTTGCCGGTACTGCGAAAAGAAATTTGCCCGCGACACAAATCCTATATATTTTCCGTCTTTTACTACGGGAAGATTATAGTTATCCGTTTTTTCAAATTTCATAGCCACATCCTCCATCGATTCGTCTGGATCCACCAGGGGCGAAGGCATAAACATCAGATTATGGACAAATAATTTACCGTACAAGGCCTGATTAAAAATAACACCCCGGATATCATTAAGAAAGATGATGCCCAGCAGATTGTTCTCTTTGTCAACCACCGGAAAAATATTACGTTCGGAACGCGCAATTACCTTTACCAGTTGCCCAAGATAATCATCGGGTGACACTGTAATGAAATTGGTTTCAATGAGTTTGTCAATTTTCATCAGGTTCAGTACCGATTTGTCTTTATCATGTGTTATCAGTTCGCCTTTTTCAGCAAGTTCTATGGCGTCCACCGAATAGGGGATAAAGGACCTTATCGTCAGGTATGAGATGGAAGCGGTGATAATCAGCGGAATTATCATCTGGTAGCCTCCGGTAATCTCGGCAATAAGAAATATGCCGGTCAGTGGCGCGTGCATTACTCCTGCCAGCAAGCCGGTCATGCCGGCCAGGGCAAATTTGGTGGCGGGCAACTCTTTGATATCCAGAAAACCAACCAGCAGGGCAAACAAAAGTCCTGTTACGGCACCCAAAAAAAGCGTGGGGCCAAAAATACCGCCCACACCTCCGGCGCTGAATGTGAGCGAGGTGGCAATCACTTTAAAAATGATGATGGCAGCGAGTAAGATAATGGCCGCACCTACGCCGTTGCCCAAAAAGCCAAAAGGATTGTTTCCGAACACAAAATCATAATTTCCTCTCAGACATTGGTTTATCTGGTGATATCCTTCACCATAGAGTGACGGCAACAATAAAATCAGGCCGCCAAGTATGCCCCCTCCAACAAACAGCCTGATATAGGTGTTTTTTATTTTATTTAAATGCTTATCAAAGAATTTCAATACCCGGGTAAAATATACCGAGATAAACCCGCAAAAAATTCCCAGAACAGCAAAAAACAGCAGGTTGGAAAAATCAATAGGATCAAAAGGAGCAATGCTATAAATATTGTTTTGTCCCAGAAAAAAATAGGAGGTGAGAGTTCCGGTTACCGCAGCGATGAGCAGCGGCACCAGCGAGGCCAGGGACAGGTCGATCATCAGCACCTCCAGAGCAAGCACCACTCCTGCGATGGGAGCTTTAAACAGGCCGGCAATGGCTGCAGATGACCCGCAAGCCATGAGCAACACGATATGATTATATTTCAACCCAAGCCAGCGCCCCACGTTGGAACCAATGGCTCCGCCCATGTTCACTGCAGGGCCTTCCATACCCACAGATCCGCCAAAACCCAGGGTGATGGAACTGGCAACAGCCGGCGAATAAATACTTTTTGGCGACATATACCCGCTTTCCCTTGAAATGGACCGCAACACTCCGGGGATGCCGTAAATTAACTGTTTTTTTACCACATACTTCTTAAACAAAATGGTAAGCCAAATGCCAATTATCGGGTAGAAAAAGTATTCATAATGAAGTTGCCCCGGATTTTTATCAAAGAGGGTAAGGCTTTCGATAAAAAATACCAGGTTTTTGGTAAATACGGCAAAAATACCGGAGATAAAACCACAAAAAACACTCAAAATCATAAGAAAATTTCGATCGCTGAGGTGTTTTAATCTCCAGACAAGCAGGCGTTCTATCGTTTTTTTACCCTTATTCATTGAAAAAATAAATTCACAAAGAAAGGCAAAAATACATTTTTTACAATAAGAAAAATAGTTACGGTTTTGTATTTTCCTGAGAATTCAGGATGGAAAAAGCACTTTCGGCTCCGTTTTGCTCGGCTTCTTTGATAGAGAAACCATATCCCTTCGCCAGTATTTTATTGTCAAAAGACACCTCCACGACGTATTGCTTGTTAAAACCCTTGCCGCTTTCCTGAACCACCTTGAAATCAAGCGGTTTTTTTTCTTTTTGGGCCAATTCAAGCAAGGCGCTTTTATAGTTTAATTCGGTTTTTTCCAGGGTGTCAATATCTATCAGGCATTTGATGATCTGGTTGATGATAATCTTTGTTGTAAAAGTGTACCCTTTGTCAAGGTATATGGCGCCTACCAGGGCTTCAAACGCATCACCGGAAATTGACTTGTACACGCTGCCGCTGTCGTGTTCCGAAGTAATCAGTTTGTCGATGCCGAGTTTTTGTGAAAGTTTATTCAGCTGTGGCCTGCTGACGAGCTTTGAGCGCATTTCGGTCAGAAAACCTTCATCTTTCAGGGGATATTTTCTGAAAAGAAAGTCGGCGATTATGGAGCTTAAGACGGCATCTCCCAGGTATTCAAGGCGTTCGTTGGAGTTTTTGTGTCCACCAATGACTTCGGTGGCTGCCGACCGGTGCAAAAAAGCAAGTTGATACAAATTAATATTGCCGGGCTTAAACCCGAGAATATTTTGTATTGCCTTGGATAATTCTTTATCAGTTGTCGTAGCCAGAAGAGATTAACCGTTAAATTTCCTGAAAATCAATGAAGCATTATGTCCGCCAAAGCCAAAGGTATTGCATAGTGCGGTATTAATTTCCCTGTTTTGAGCTTTGTTGAAAGTAAAATTAATGCGGTTGTCCACGTCGGGGTCGTCGGTAAAGTGGTTGATGGTCGGAGGAATAATACCATGTTTTATGGCCATGATGCATGCAATGGATTCAGCGGCGCCGGCAGCACCCAACAAATGCCCGGTCATGGATTTTGTTGAGTTGACAATCATTTTATAGGCATGATCGCCAAAGGCAGCTACAATAGCTTTTGATTCGGCAATATCACCCAGGGGGGTGGAGGTGCCGTGGGTATTGACATGATCAATGTCCTGGGGTTGCATGCCTGCATCCTGCAGGGCATTTAACATAACACGGTAAGCTCCCTCGCCTTCGGGATGTGGCTGCGTGATATGGTAGGCATCTGCGGATAAGCCGCCGCCCACTATTTCGCAATAGATTTTGGCGCCTCTTTTCAGGGCATGATTTAATTCTTCCAAAACTAATGTGCCGGCTCCTTCGCCAAGTACAAAGCCATCCCTGTCTTTGTCAAAAGGACGTGAGGCCGTTGCAGGATCGTCGTTGCGCACCGAAATGGCGTGCATGGCATTAAAGCCGCCTATACCGCCAATGCCAATGGCTGCTTCGGAACCGCCGCTGATCATGACGTCTTCTTTACCCATCCGGATATAGTTAAAGGCATCGATGATGGCATGGGTGGATGAAGCACAAGCTGCCACCGTAGAATAGTTGGTACCTTTAAATCCGTATTTTATGGAAATATTGCCGCCGGCAATATCGGCTATCATCTTGGGAATAAAAAACGGATTAAAACGCGGGGTGCCGTCGCCTTTGGCATATTCCAGCATTTCATCGGTAAAAGTATCCAATCCGCCAATTCCCGAACCCCAGATTACTCCGGCCCTGTTTAAATTAATGGCCGTGAGGTCGAAAGCAGCATCGGCCATTGCCTCCTGTGCAGCTATCAAGGCAAATTGTGCATACAGGTCAAGTTTTTTCGCTTCTTTGCGATCAAAATAATTACCTGCGTCGTAATTTTTTACTTCGCAGGCAATTTTTGTTTTAAATTTTGATGTGTCAAAGCGTGTAATTGACGCGCATCCGCTAACCCCCCTGACCAACGCATCCCAATACTCATTGAGATTGTTGCCTATAGGGGTTATTGCGCCAAGTCCGGTAACAACAACCCGACGTAACTCCATTAAAAAAAGTCTTACTTCGTATTATTTTCGATATACTTAATGGCATCGCCAACTGTCCCGATTTTTTCAGCTTCTTCGTCGGGAATGGCTATGTTGAATTCTTTTTCAAATTCCATGATCAATTCAACAGTGTCAAGAGAATCTGCACCCAGATCGTTGGTGAAACTTGCTTCGGGGGCTACTTCGTTTTCGTCTACGCCAAGCTTATCAACTATGATAGCTTTTACTCTTGCTGTAATGTCTGACATAATTATAATTTTTTATTAAACAAGTTGCAAAGGAAAAAATTAATTCAGACATGGCAAAGATTTTTTTTTGCCGGGAGAGATTGTTTTTTATTATAAAAATCTGAAATACAGGCGCATATAAATCATTATCGGGGAGTTATTTTAACAAATTTTAAGAGAATTTGCCTTGCTATTTATCGCCCGTATGGCCAAAACCGCCTGCTCCGCGGTCGGATTTCTGCAGCACGTCCACTTCGGTCCATGAGGCTGTTTCGTGCCGGGCAAATACCATCTGAGCCACCCTTTCGCCATCATTAATCACAAAATCTTCGGAGGAAAGATTGACCAAAATAATCATTACTTCTCCTCGGTAGTCGGCATCAATGGTGCCGGGAGTGTTAAGTACGGTAACCCCTTTTTTTATGGCCAGTCCGCTGCGCGGCCGTACCTGCGCTTCATAGCCCACGGGGATTTCAATAAATATGCCGGTAGGCACAAGCACCCGCTGCAAGGGTTTCAATACAACAGGACTATCGAGGTTCGCCCTCAGGTCCATTCCCGCGGAAGCATCGGTTTCGTACTTGGGCAAAGGATGTTTTGACTTGTTGACAATTTTTACGTTCATTACTTCCTGATTAG
>ENA-UPTA01001244-UPTA01001244.1-activated-sludge-metagenome-genome-assembly--contig:-NODE-1244-length-28645-cov-7.232844_pt1 | contig 28645 bp, 26 predicted proteins | sample MGYA00238184_ERZ773361 | MGnify/ENA primary metagenome ERZ773361 (study PRJEB29100, sample SAMN05720205) | activated sludge metagenome | isolation source: anaerobic digester from wastewater... | reverse complement strand
CCTGGCCATTCCCGAAAACATGCTGGAGGCAGTTATGAGCGTAATAGACCGGTTCTTTTTATCCGAGTACAGCGAATCAGATTTCTGGAACAGACAGCGCGCAAAGGACCTGCTAATAACGTCCGTTGTCATGGCATTTTTACTGCTCCTGCTGCTGTTTTTCCTGACAGTTATACAGGGGAGAAGCGTGGGTGACGTTACATGCCTGGGAATTATCGGTCTTGAGATAATATTATCTTTCGGGTTACTGCTCACAAAGAAAGGATATGTCGGCATCGCGTCCCATGTTATACTGGTGCCCATGGCGGCGGTGGTGTGGGTCAATCTCTTCATGAGCCTCGGGAGAATAGAGGTCATCCGGGTGCTTAACGGCATCGGTCTGGTGTTTCCTGTTATTGGACTTGTTTCACTGCTGATGAACCGTATTTCTGTTCTGATATATACCCTGTGCAACTGCGTTCTGCTCGGTTTGTACTGCAATGTGCTGATTCAGGGACGGTTTATTACAAGGCCTGAGGGGCTCAGCTATTTTGTGGATTTCGCCCTTGGCATAATCATGCTTGGTGTTATCTGCAGCAGGATTCTTGGAAACAGCAGCAAGGCGAACAAGTCAATCGCCGACGCCCTCGAAGAGAGCAATCTGAAAGGCGAGAGCATAAGAAAAATTCTGGACCAGACCAACAGCGCTTCGGCGCTCCTGGCAACTTCAACCGACGGTCTCGCGGAAACAACCCAGTCCTTCGCCCTGAATGCGCAGTCTCAGGCGGCTTCAGTAGAGGAAATCACTGCGTCAGTGGAGGAAGTGGCCTCAAGCGGCGAGGGCATTCACGCCATCGCGAAAAGACAGACTGAACTTTCCGGAAAGGTGAGCGCGGACATGGACAGTCTGCACAACATCGTGTCCATGGTGGGAGAAAAGATGCATGACGCCCTGACAATCCGCGACACCCTCAATGACATGGTGGGAACATCGCGGGAGGAGATCAGGAACCTCCTCGAGGTGATGTCCACCGCCACATCGAATTTCAAGGGGGTGCAGGATACCGTCAGCATCATCGAGGATATATCCGACAAGATCAACCTCCTGTCGCTGAACGCCGCGATCGAAGCGGCGCGGGCGGGGGAATACGGCAGAGGCTTCGCCGTGGTGGCCGATGAAATAGGCAAGCTCGCCGACAGTACTTCATCCAATCTCAAGTCCATCAACACCATGTTCAACCTGAGCAATGATGAAATAAGCAGAGTATACGGCAGGCTCGAGGTCTTCGTGAATTCATTGAATAAAATGATCGAATTCATCGCGGAGTTCAGCCACAGGGTCGATCTCGTGGTTGAGCTGACAGAGCAGGATCTTGCGCTGAACAGGATCGCCAGGGAGTCCCTCGGGCATGTTTCGGAGGAGTCTGACAATATTCTGAACGCCACGAGCGAACAGAAGCTCGCCCTCGAGGAAATTGCGAAAAGCATTTCTGTGATCAATGGCGCCACACAGGAAATTGCCATGGGTGCACGGGAGCTTTCGGAGACATCGAAGGGCTTGTCCGACAGGGCCCGGGAACTGAAAGGACTTGCGGAATAGCGTGGTGAGTTCAGTTGGCTAAAGGGGCCGGGGGGCTGTAAGGTGTTGGGTCTGCAGTTCCTTCATGGGTAATAGCAACCGTGTTCTTCACAAACAGGAAACCCCTCCTTCCGTGAGGGGTTTCCTGTTTGTAGTGTTACTGATAAACTGTGTTGATTATAGGAAAAGGATCATATAGCGAATTACAGCCAGTTCCTCTTTTTTGCTTCAAAGGTGAGCTTGTCCCTGAAGTCCGGGTGAGCGACGCTGATAAGGCCCTTTGCCCGCTCCTTGAGGCTCTTGTACTTGAGATACGTGACGCCGTATTCCGTGACGATGTATTCAACGTCGTTGCGCGAGGTGGTGACAACGGTGCTTTCCGGGAACGACGGCATGATCTTGGTCTGGAGATTCCCGTCCTTGTCAGTATAGGTTGAATTAATCGCCAGGATGTTCTTGCCGTTTTTGGCGAACTTGGCTCCCCAGATGAACTGGACCTGGCCGCCCGTTCCGCTGTACTGCTTGATGCCGATGGACTCGGAGGCGACCTGTCCCGTGAGATCCAGCATCAGGGCGTTGTTAATGGCAACCAGGTTGTCGTTCTTCGCGATGTTCCTCGGATCGTTGATAAAGCCGATCAGCTTGAATTCGAAGTCCTTGTTGTTTGTTACGTAGTCGTAGAACGACCGTGTCCCCACACAGAACCCCGCCACGACCTTTCTGCCCTGCAGGAAGCTCCTGTTTGCACCGTTGACAGCCCCTGACTCAATGAGTTCTTCCATTGCCGGGGTTGCCACCTCGGAATAGATGCTCAGGTTTTTCTTGCTTTTCAGGTTGTAGCCGATGGCGTTCGGAAGTCCGCCGAAACCAAGCTGGACGCAGGACCCGTCAGGGATCATCTCTGCGATGTAGTCCGCCATAGTCTGCTCCGCGTCGGAAATAGGGATGTTGGGTATTTCGAATATCGGCTCTTCGTGTTCAATAATTTTATCGACTTCAGATACGTGGATTTTGAACTCCGGCGCAACAAGCCTCGGCATGTGCGGGTTCACTTCTACGATGACGTAATCCGCGTTGCGGATGGTTTCGAGATCAAGGAACGACGCGAAGTTTGACCGGCACATGAAGCCGTTTTCATCAGGCGGCGTGACTCTCGCCACGGCGATATTGAGGTTGGATGCCTGGCAGTAGTCAGGAGTATTTCCCAGATGGATCGGAACATAATGACACACGCCCCAGTCCATGCAGATTCGCTCCATGGGTCCCACGAATACGGTCTCGAGATAAAAGCTCTCGTGGTTTTCCGGTTTCATATAGTCGAACAGCGCCATGGCGTATCCCATGCTGATGCCGACATTTTTAATCTGGCCCGCTCTTTTGCTCAATGCCCGTGAGAACTCGTAGGGGACGCTTGTCCCGCCGCTCATTGCTATCCTGTCGTTTGACTTGATAAGTGATGCGGCCTCGTCGGCCGAGCAGAGTTTGTCCTGATACTCATCTTTCCATGAGCTGTAGCTTTTCGGCGACCTGATTTTCTTGACAACATTACCTTCTATAGAATACATAATAACCTCCGGTGATATTTCAAAGTTTTAATTTATGACAATATACCGGCGGCGGAATATTTCTGCCAGTTGCGAATATGTAAAATAGTTGTATTCGGAAATTGAATTCTGGTGTATGATAAAGTATACGGCCCATGTAGGGGTAAAAGTGCAAAGATGAAGGTGGTGCGTTTAATTTTACGCTCCACCCCGTCCTTCCCGGGACCGGGGGAATTTTGCTCTGTAATGTACTTGAAAAAAAAGGCCCTGCTGCAGTAGGGTTCTGTTTTTTTAACGGATACGAAACAGCTGCTGTAACAAAATCCGGAGAAATGTCTCAAACACTACTGTAAATCCGGAAAAGAACCGTCAGTGTTATTCGGATTCCGGGAACCGGCGCATCTGCAGAAAAAAAATTCCATGTGAAAAATATATTACCATGAAACGAGGTGTAACAGAATGGATTATGCGGCTATTGAAAAAATAACTGGCCAGGTGAAGGCGGAAAACGCCTTTGTGGGGAAGATAAAATCGGAAATGGGGAAGGTGATCATAGGCCAGGAGGCACTGGTGGACCGCATGATCATCGCCTTTATATGCGGCGGGCATATACTCCTTGAGGGGGTGCCGGGGCTGGCGAAGACCCTGGCGGTGCGCGCCTTCGCACGGTGTGTCGATACCGGATTCCGGCGCATACAGTTCACCCCGGACCTTCTCCCGGCGGACCTCATAGGGACCCGCATCTACAATCCGAAAGACCTGGACTTTTTCACGCGGAAGGGCCCCGTGTTTACCAACATTCTCCTCGCCGACGAGGTGAACCGCGCCCCGGCCAAGGTGCAGTCAGCCCTGCTCCAGGCGATGGAGGAAAAGATGGTCACCATCGGCGACGAGACCTATCCCCTGAACGCCCCCTTCATGGTGCTGGCGACGGAAAACCCCATTGAGCAGGAAGGGACATATCCCCTCCCGGAGGCGCAGATTGACCGATTCATGATGAAGTGCCATGTGGAATACCCCGAAGCGGCGGAGGAGAAGCAGATACTGACCCGCTTCGGCGATATTGACGTGGAGCGCATAGAAAAGGTGGTGTCCCCGTCCGTGGTGGCGGAGAAGACGCCCCTGATCGATTCCATATACATTGACGACAAGCTGATCGACTACATCGTCTCCGTGGTGAATGAGACCAGAAACCCGAAAAACGGTGACCTGGCGCGCTACATCGAATACGGCGCGAGCCCGCGGGCTTCCATTGCCCTGATGAAGCTGTCCCGCGGGCTTGCCTTCGTGCGGGGACGCGGTTTCGTGAATCCCGACGACATCAAGGATATCGGTATGGATGTGCTGCGCCACCGGGTAATCCTTTCCTACGAAGCGGAGGCGGACGGCCTCTCCTCGGATGATGTGGTGAAGATGATATTTGATTCAGTTGAGGTGCCGTAGGTGACGACGGAGGAAACAGCGCTCCTGAAGCGCATACGTATCAAGACCAATAAAAAGATGAACAACCTCTTCGTGGGGGAATACCATTCCGCCTTCAAGGGGTTCGGGCTCAACTTCGAAAGCGTGCGGGAGTACCAGTACGGCGACGACGTCCGGGCGATAGACTGGAACGTGTCGGCGAGGATGAACCACCTCTACATCAAGGAGTACTCCGAGGAACGGGAGCTTTCCGTGGTGCTCATGGTGGACCTCTCCGGCTCTACCGAGTTCGGGACCGGGCGCAGCAAGCGGGACATCATTATGGAAACAGTGACCCTGCTTTTGTACCTCGCCCAGATGAACAACGACCGCATTACCGTGGTGCTCTTCACTGACACCGTGGAGAAGTTTCTGCGCCCCCGGAAGGGAAAAAAGTTTGTTCTCACGGTGCTGGACGAGATACTGAAATTCAGGCCCGCCGGGCGGGGTACCGGCATCGGCGGCGCCATTGACTTCGTGCTTCGGGTCATGAAAAAACGAAGCGTGGTGTTCCTCATATCGGACTTCATTGACGAGGGCTACGACATCAGGCTCCGGCGTCTCCGCCGCCGACACGACCTCATTCCCGTGGTTGTGACGGACCCTGTGGAAAAGGGGCTGCCGCTGTTCGGCCTCGCGGAGTTTATCGACCTCGAAACGGGAAAGGTGTTCCTTTCGGACACGCTTCCGGAAAAACGGAAAGGGCCGCTGTTCCAGGAGTTCGACGCGATCACCCTCTCCACTGAGGAGCCCATTGAGACTGCGATCCTGCGGTTCTTTGAAAAAAGGAACCGCTCGAAACTGACGAAATCATCGGGGGCCATGTGAAACGGTATATAGGAGTTCTCTGCGCGGCGTGTATGGCATGTCCCGGCATTTTGCCGCTCCGGGGGGCGGAGCGTGAAGGGGTTCCTGAAATCCGCGCGGCGGTGGCGCCGGAGAAGGCGACTATCGGGGTGCCTCTTGAGTATCGCGTCACCGTGGCGGGCACAAAGCTGAAGGGACTTAAAATCGCGCTCCCGGAAAGTAAAATGTATTTTCCCCCGAAAACGGAAACGGCAAAAAGCGGCAAGCCGGGGGGCGATACAACCCCGGAAGCGAAGGTGCCCCTCTATATTATTCAGAGCACCCGGAGAGAGGACAATTCCTCGGGCGATGTGACCCATCAGACGGCGGTGGTGAAACTTGCGTATTACCGTCCCGGCACACACCGGCTTCCGGAGCTGAACATCTTCATGGGGAGCGATGAACGCATCGGATATCAGATACCCATGATCACCATTGAGAGCGTGAATCCCGGAGGTGAATTTCAGGAGATCGAGCCCCCCCTGTCACTGGGAGGCAATTACTACCGTCTGGTGATGGTAATCCTGGGGGCCATGGCCCTGGGAGCGGGGATATATTTTCTGGTGCGCTTTCTTGCGGCACGCAGAAAACTGCGCGAGGTGCCGGACATACCAGTGCCTCCCCTTGAAATATTCATGCGTGAGGCGGGGGAACTCGCCCGGAAGAGATATATTGAGTCGGGGCAGACTGAAGAATTTGTGGTGGGCATTTCACACTGTTTCCGGAAGTTCATCTCCGGGCAGTTCCACTTCGACGCCATGGATATGACGGGCACGGAAATGAATAGTGCCCTGAAACGTGCGTTGCCCCCCGAAAAATACGCCCCGCTCGCCGGTGATCTCGAGAGCATGGTGAATCTCTGGGACCTCGCCAAGTTCGCGGAGTTTGCCCCGTCGCCGGAGACCCTCGGCGCGAACCTCGACATGACCATAAAAGTCGCACGGAAGCTTTCCGTCGCGGAGGGGGAACATGGGAATTGATTTCAAAAACCCGGAGTTCCTCTTTCTCCTGCTGCCCTTCGCCGGGGCGGTGTTCTGGTATGTGTATTCCCGGCTTTACCTGAAGGGAGCGGCCATCGCGGTGCCCTCGGAGGCGATTGTCTCCGGGCAGCGGTCTTTCCGCGTCAAAACCTACCGGTACCTTCCGGTGCTGCGGTTTCTCTCAGTGTTTGTTCTCATCCTTGCCCTGGCTCGTCCGGGGAAGGGAGTGAACTACGCCAGCGTGAAAAACCTCGGCATTGACATCATGGTGGCCCTGGACGTGTCGGGCTCCATGAAGGGGGAGGACTTCCAGCCGAAAAACAGACTCATGGTGGCGAAGCAGGTGCTCAAGGACTTCGTGGCGAAGCGGAAGTCGGACCGCATCGGCCTCGTGGTGTTTTCCGGGGAGGCCCATTTCCAGTGCCCCCTTACCATTGAGCATCAGATGATTACAGACATCGTAGACGAGATTGACTTCGATACCGTTCCCGAGGACGGCACCGCAATCGGTGAAGCCCTTGCCCTCGCGGCGTCCCGCATGCTGGACAGCGGGGCGAGGAGTAAAATCATTCTTCTCCTCACTGACGGCATGAATAACCGCGGGTCCATTGACCCGGAGACCGCCGCGAAGCTGTGCGCTGAATCGGGCATCAGGGTATATGCCGTGGGTATCGGGAAGGACGGGAAAGTGCGGTATCCCTCTGACGCCGGGTTCCTCTTCGGGCGGCAGTATCTCTACAATCACTTTGATGAAACGGGTATCCGGAAAATCGCCGATGCCACCTCGGGCAAGTTTTACCGCGCCACGTCCGGCGGTGTCCTCTGGGAGAAAATCAGCGACATCGACCGCCTTGAGCGGAGCGAGTTTGAGACACGGCAGTACTATGAATTTTACGACCGGTTTCAGATATTGCTTGCCATCGCCATGGGGCTCTTTTTCCTTGAAGTGCTCCTGCGGTCGGTGCTCTACAGGAAAGTGCCATGATCAGTTTTGGAAATTATAATTATATTATATACATACTCCTTTCGTCGGCCCTGGTGCTCTTGCTGTACGGAGGGTATCTTATCTGGAAAAGGAGCGTAGTGCGCCGCCTTCTGTCCGACCCCGTACTCCGGGACATGATGGTGAAACAGAGCCGTGCGATGGAGCGCCTCAAGTCGGTGCTGCTGGCGGCGGCGATACTGCTCTTCGCCTTTACCATGCTCCGCCCGCAGTGGGGGGAGGCGATGCGCGAGGTGCAGAACGAAGGGGTGGACCTCCTGGTGGCCCTTGATGTGAGCCGGAGCATGCGGGCCCGCGACGTCCAGCCGAGCCGGCTGGAACGGGCGAAGGATGCCATAAACCTGATGGCGGATTCTCTCCGGGGCGACCGGGTTGGCCTGGTGCTCTTTGCCGGAGACGCCTTCATACAGTGTCCCCTGACGGGGGACCTCGGCGCCTTTAAAATGTTCCTCGACGCAGCCGACACCGATGCCGTTGCCGCCCAGGGAACAAATATCGGCGCCGCCATGGAAATGGCGTACCGGGTATTCCATACGCGGCGGCGCACCTCCCGGAACTTCGTCATCATCACTGACGGGGAGGACCATGAGGGCCGGGTGGAGCAGTCCGCGGCGAAATTCCGCGACCTCGACGTGGCGGTGTACGCCGTGGGGATCGGCCGCGATGGAGGTGACCTTATCCCCCTTGGCGCGGATGAAAAGTCCGCGGACATTTATGTGAAGGACAGCGGTGGAAACCTGGTGCGGACAAAAAAAAATGCCGGGGTCCTGAAAACAATCGCGCGGGAAACCGGGGGGGACTATATCGACATCACGAACAGCATGTCAGGGGTATATAAAATTTTAAGGAAAATGTCGCAGCAGACTCAGAACAGGTACGGTACCATGATGGTGAAGCAGCGTACGGAGCGGTATCAGATATTCGCCCTGCTGCTTATCCTGATACTCTCCGCCGAGGCGCTCCTGCCGGGAAGGAGGAAGCAATGGTGAGAAGAACACTGATACACTGCGCCGTGCTCTTCGCGGCACTGGGGGCGGTGGCGTGGCTTGACCCCTACCGGGATCATGTGGATGACGGCAACGGCAGGTTCCACGAAAAGAAATATGATCAGGCGCTCAACAGCTACCAGAGCGCCGAAGGGTTCGCGCCGAACCTCAGCGAAAAAAACAAGCTGAAATTCAACTACGGCGACGTGGAATACATGCGCGGCGATTATGACGGCGCCCTCCATAACTTCCGGGAGTCCCTGAAGTCCGGGGACAAAGACGTGCAGAAAAAGGCCCTCTTTAACATGGGGAACGCCCTTCTGAAAAAGGGAGACACTGAGGGGGCGTTGAATGCCTACATCAACGCCCTGAATATTGACCCGGAATATGTGCCGGCCAAAAAGAACATTGAACATATCCTGAAAAAGAAGGACCCCCCGAAGGACAAAAAAAACAATAAGGATGACAAAAACGGGAACCGTGACAAACAGGGGGACCGGGGAAGGGGTGAGAAAGACCGGGACAAAGGTGATAAGGATAAAAATAAAAACAGGGAAGACCGGGAAAATACTATGCAGAAAAGGTCCCCTTCCGGTACAATAAGCCGTGAACAACTGAGAAATATTCTGGAAACGATGAAAAGTAAACCGGTGAGAAGACATAGAGGGAAGGGTGATGGCAGGAGTGATCCTGAAAAGAACTGGTAGCATAACGGCGTCCCTCCTGGGGGCGGTGCTCATGAGCGGAGCGCTCTATGCCGTCGAAATTGACACTGTTCTTGATCCCAAACGGGTGCGGGTTGGCGAGAGCGCCACACTCCAGATCAAGGTGAACGGTCTCGGGAGCGCGGAGCCGGGCCGCATACCATCTGTGCCGGGGTGTGAAATCAGCTACCGCGGCATGGGACGCAGCTTCCAGTGGGTGAATGGAAAAACCTGGAGCGGCATAGTACTCAGTTTCAGCGTTACTCCTCTCCGGGCGGGAAGCTTTACTGTTCCCCCCATAACGTTTTCATCTGAAGGCAGAACCTACCGCTCAGGGCAGGTGGGTTTTCTGGCGTACGGCGGAGGCCGTGCTGAACATGGAGGCGCAGGAGACCGTGAAAGGGCTGCGGGCAGTCCTGTTCTCTCCGGAGGTGTCGATTTTTCCAGGAATGAAGTGTTTGTGGGAGAGCCGGTCATCGCCAGATACTATGTGCTGTATTCAGGACTCCAGCTTGACAGTACTCCGGAGATCAATGAACTTCCGGAGGCCAGGGGGTTTGTGCAGCGCCCCTTCGATGAGACCAGAGAGGATGAGCTGACAAAACAGCAGGGCGCTGAATACATAAGGGGACATGTCGCGACCTTTATCCTGCTGCCGGCGATGCCGGGGGCCCACGAGGCGGGGGGCGGCAATGCCGTGGTGTCCCTCTCGTACGGGGATTCGTTTTTCTCATTTCCCCGGCGGGCCCGGATTGGCTTCGAGAAAAAGACGATACGGGTGCTCCCGCTTCCGCAGGCAGGCCGCCCTGAAAACTTCAGCGGTAACGTGGGGGATTTCTCCATGGAGCTGGATGCCCCCAAAGGCCCGGTGAAGATGTATGACGAGCGCCGTATTACGGTGCGCATCAAGGGGCGTGGAAATTTTATTTCACTGTCGGAGCCGGTCCTTGGCGATGTGGAAGGCATTAAAATTATTAAGGGCACCGGCAATGCCGTTACTGCGCTGGATAAAAACGCGCTCACCGGCGAAAAGGAATTTGTGTTTACCGTCATTCCGGAACGGTCGGGAACCATTGACGCGGGTTCCGTGTCCTTCAATTTTTTCGATCCCTACCGCCGTCAGTACCGCACCCTGACGTCGGCTCCCATACTCCTGAATGTGACGGAAAATGCCGCTGACGCGGAAGAGGACAGCGGGAATGAAGGGATTCGTGTTCCGGCGGTCGATATCAATGTTTTTCTCATCGTGCTGATAGTCCTCGCCGCGGGTGGGATGATCGCGGGGATGATATTCTGGGAGCGGAAGAAATACCGCAGCTTCACCGCAGGGACCGCGGCGGAAAAGGCTCCCGCAGTAAAGGCAGCTCCCGGGGAAACCCGCCGTGAACAGTATGATGAGTATTACCGGCAGATTGTCCTCAACTTTAATCCCGATGCGATACCGGGTTTCCTGAAAACCGCGGAGAAGGTGCTGAACGCCGTTGCCGCAGACCTCCCGGCGGATGGTGAGAACGGGAAGTACGGAACTATCCCCCTGGAGGTTCGTGAAATCAGGGACCGCATATATTCCGTGAAATACGGAGGAGGGAGTTTTGATGCGGCGGAGGCGAAGAAAATGCAGGATCGTCTGAAGGCTGTCCTCAATGAACTGAAAAAACGGCGATAGCGGGCTTCATTCAGCCAGTTTCGCCTCCTCCCAGAGGAGGTCCATCTCTTCAAGGGTCATCTCATCCAGGTGTTTTCCTCCTGCGGCGGCCTTCTTCTCGACAATTTTAAAGCGCGCGGTGAATTTATCGATGGAGCGCTGCAGGGCCTCTTCAGGATTTATTTTCAGGAACCGCGCGACATTTGCCACTGAGAACAGAATATCCCCGGTTTCTTCCATAATGTGTTCACTGTTTCCCGATTCAATGGCCTCCCGCAGTTCCCGTACCTCCTCCTCGAGTTTATCAACAACATTCCCGATTCTTTCCCAGTCGAACCCGAGGCGGGATACTTTCTGCTGGACACGGTATGCCTTCAGGAGGGCCGGGAGGGCCTTCGGGACACCGTCCAGGATGGACTCCCGGGAAGATTTTTCCTCTTTTTTTATACGTTCCCAGTTTATTATGACCTCCTCGGCGCTGTCGGCGGTGGTGTTTCCGAACACATGGGGGTGGCGGCGAATCAGTTTTTCAATGATCCCCCGGGCCACGTCGTCCACTGTGAAGCGGCTCTCCTCTTTCGCGATCTGGGCATGGGCATACACCTGGTACAGGAGGTCCCCGAGTTCTTCCTGGAGGTGCCCGCTGTCGCCGCTCTCAATGGCGTCAACCACCTCATAGGTCTCTTCAATGAGGTACGCTTTCAGGGAGGGCGATGTCTGTTCCCTGTCCCAGGCGCAGCCGTTTTCGCTGCGAAGAATTTCCGCAATTTCCTCAAGGAGGTACAGGGGGCGTGTTTCTTTAAAATCCATTATTGATGTCCTTCCGGTTATGATGTTGCCGACACCCTGCAGGGGAAAAGTTTTTCTGTCAAGTGAATCGTTTCACGACGGCACGACGGGGACGATAGTGCTGAACTGTTTGCGGTGCCGGAAATCAGCGCACTGTGTTGATTTATCCGCTTGACATTTGCGGGAATATAGTAAACTATTATGCCATAAGAAATGAACATCGATTTATGATGCTGATAACAGGAGCCCGGCATTGCTGAAAAAAAGTGACACCAAGACCCTCTCGAAAATATTCCTTCTGTGTCTCGGGTTTATTGCGATTATTGCCTATATTTCCATCCAGAGTATTGGTTCTGTAACCACTGCCATTGAATCCTTTGAGTCATTCCACGGGAACCAGCATGCAACAATCCAAAATCTTGACAGGATATCGCGGGACCTTCTGCAAATACGCATCAACATGATACAGGAACAGGATGCCGGGGAGCGCGGCAACATGAAAGAGGCTGCTCTGCGGAGGGCCTCTTCCCAAAAACTTGCCGCCGACTACACCGAGCTCTGGAAAAAGGTGCGCAATGCCCTGGTGAGGCAGGGCCGCACTGAACTTGCCGCGCGATGGGAGCGCCAGGTCAAAAGGCCCGTTGAGACCCGTGAGCTGTTTCACCGGGCCCTTGTGAGAGGAGACTTCCGGCGCAGCCAGGCATATCTTGCGGCATGGCTCCCTGACTACCGTGCGCTCCGTGATACTACTTTCCACATTGCCCTTCTTCAGGCAAAGGAGGGGGAAGCGGTTCAGGCGGTCATGATGAAGGGCACCCGAAGTGCCATCGTCAGGTCCTATATCGTTCTCGGCGTGTCTCTGGCGCTGGGCTTTGCCATAACATTTATGGTGATACTGTTTTTTCTTAATTCGCTGAAAAAGACCATGGCGTCGGAGAGGATAGTATCAAAAGAGGAGGCCGAGAGGGAGGCGGAAATATACCGCTGAGTTCTGATGGATCGATAGTATCCCGCCGGTCCCTGTATGTTCACACCGAACCGCAGTCACCCACCGTACCCCTGAGAAGTTCCACCGCATGTGGTATGGCTTTTTCTATGAAGCCGAGGTTCTCCCGTACTGCCTTCGGGCTTCCGGGGAGGTTGATAATGAGGCTTTTCTTCCTGATTCCTGAGCGGGCCCGTGACAGCATCCCGTGCGGTGTTATCTCCATCGATTTCTGACGCATCGCCTCGGTGAAACCCGGTGCCTCCTTTTCCAGTACCGCGAGGGTCGCTTCAGGGGTTACGTCACGGGGCGCGAAACCGGTGCCTCCCGTGGTGAATATCACCTGGATGCCTTCATCGGAAAAATCCCTGAGCACCTGGCTGATATCTTCAATCTCGTCGGGGACAATAGCTTCTTTCAGAACAGTATATTCCTTTGCCTGCGCCCAGCGGCGTATTTCTGGTCCGGACAGGTCCTCCCGTTCGTTCCGTGAAGATCTGTCGCTGACGGTAATGATGCCCACTGTTATCATTATGCGCTCCTCCCTGTTTTCGCGTTATTCAATTTCAATGCTCTTGACCGTGAATTCCCTGCCGGATACAATTTCCACGTCGGAAGATCCGCATGCGGTGCAGGTGAACTGCCAGGATTCCCTGTCAAGGGTGAATTCATGGGAGCAGGCCCTGCAGCGCAGCACGGCGGGAATTTTTTCAATCGCAAGCTGCGCGTTCTCCGCGATGGTGTCCTTGCTGACAAAATCAAAATACCGCTGCATCCAGTCCGGAATAAGGTCGGAAAGTTCCCCCACCTGTAAATCAATCCGTTTTACCGATACCGCCCTGTGTGTTTCAGCGTGCCGGATGACGATGTCAAGAATTGAAGTCATTATTGAAAGCTCGTGCATTTCAGTTCCCCCTCTGAGCAGTTCCGGCTGATGGAAACACAAGGTACATGTCAATGGTATCATTGTTTCCGTCATCGATGACCGCAATTCCCTGCTTCCGGTACAGGTACAGCGCGTGAGAACCTTTCTTCAGCACCGTGAGGTCCCTGTTGCCGTAATTAAAAATGAAACTGTCCACTCCGTTCTGGAGGCTCGCGGAATCGCTGGTCACCCTGAAGGTGTTCAGCCCCGCAACTGCTGTGACCCTGTCATTGCTGAAGAATACCATAAATCCCATGATGGAATAATGAAATATCTTACGGTAGTGCACTTCCGCCGGTGATGATATCCCGAAAATATCGCGGAACAGCTCGTGGTCGTTGTTGAATTGGGCTGTTTTTTCCGGCGTCCCTTTTCGTGCCCGCACTTCAGAAATGGTATCGCCTAATATGATATTTTCCGCACCGGAGCCGGGAACTATCAGGGACTCATCAAGGCGTATCCGCTCATCGAGAAGTCCGGGAGCTGATGTTATCAGCATTGCCATTATCAGATATACCGGTTTCATCATGGGGCACGTCCTTTACGGGAAACATTACAATACTTCTCCGGTAATGAACAGCGGGGAAAAAAGCAAGGAATATATTGCTCCGGGGTAATTATTACCGCTATGAAACATATTGCAGAATTTCCTGTTGATATTTTCCCGTAAAAACTATATTATATAATAATATAAACTGTAAGGAGGCAGCCAATGAATGTACTGCAGGCAATCAGGGAAAGAAGGGCAATAAATGTATTCGATCCGGAAAGGACAATTCCGGCTGATGATATAAAGAAGATAATAGAGGTGGCGAACCTTGCGCCGTCGTCCTTTAATCTCCAGCCGTGGGAGGTGGTGGTTGTTGATGAACCGGAAAGGAAAAAGGTGCTGCGGAAATGTGCTTTCAATCAGCCCAAGGTGGAAGAGGCGTCAGCGGTGCTCATCATGATCGCTAACCCCAATGGGGTCGAGGAGAATATTGATGAACACCTGAAAAGCTGGGTGGAACTGGGATATATCAAGCCGGAGGAAGTGCAGAAAATGCGTGAAGCCCCCTTCGGCATGTATGGAGAAAAGGACAGCCAGGCGCGAAAATTTTTTGCAGTAAAAAACACGGCTTTTTTCGCGATGAACTTCATGATTGCAGCGCGAGGTTTCGGGTTTGAGACACACCCCATGGACGGATTCAAAGAAGCAGATGTGAAAAAGGAGTTCGGTATACCTGACGATCGGATTATTCCCCTCCTTGTCGCCGTGGGGTTCATGAAGCCGGGACTGGAACTTCTCCCCCGGGCATTCCGCCGGAAGATTGACGCCTTTACAAAGTTTAATAATTTTTAGCGGTATCTGCTGCGGCACAGCGGTGCCGGTTACCATGTCCGCACACAGGGCCCTCTCCGGAGGGCCTTTATTTTGGCGCCCCTTCGTGGAGGGAGCATCCTTTTATTCTTGACGGGAAAACAGCGCTGCAGTAGGTAAAATACAAAGTACAGATTCATTCATATTACTCAATAAATAATATTTTTTAGTTTCAGGCAATGTGCCAACGGGCTGTATGCGTGCAAAGCATATAGCCGTGCGATAATTTAACGATGTTACAGGAGCTGACCCATGAAATGGTTTTGCAGAAATGATATTGACGGCTTTTTCGGACTGTTTATCGACAACCTGATGCAGATAATCCTGATTATTGGATTCAGCCTTTTCGTCCTGGGGATGAACAGCGAGCCGGGATTTCTCTTCGGCACGGTGCTTCCGGGGGTCGCAATTTCAATCATCATTGGTAATATTTTTTACGGCTGGCAGGCGGTGCGCCTGGGGAAAAAGGAGGGCCGCGATGATGTGACGGCGCTTCCTTATGGCATCAACACCGTGTCCCTCTTCGCCTTTGTCTTTCTTGTGATGCTGCCGGTGTATATTGAAACACAGGATTTCCGCATGGCATGGAAGGTGGGCCTCGCGGCATGTTTTTTTTCGGGGATCATTGAATTTTTCGGCGCTTTCGTGGCAAAATATATCCGGCAGTTTGTGCCGCGCGCCGCGCTTTTGTCGACCCTCGCGGGTATCGCCATTACCTATATCGCCCTGGACTTCGCGAACCGTATTTTTGCATTCCCCCTTGTTGCGCTCCTTCCCATGGTGATAATATTTTTGCAGTATTTCGGAAAGGTGCGGTTCATGTTCAAACTTCCCGGTGGTTTCGTGGCGATAATTGTCGGTACCCTCCTTTTCTGGTTTCTCGGGTATGGTGATACCGCGGTACTGGGCCGGAGCTTCAGTGAGTTCAGCCTTTCATTCCATCTCCCGAAATTCTGCGGCGGCGACCTGTTTTCCGCCCTCGGTATGGGGATGAAGTACATGGCTATAATTGTTCCCATGGGAATATTCAATCTCATCGGCTCCCTGCAGAACCTTGAGTCCGCTGAAGCAGGGGGGGATAAATTTGACGAGAAATCATCTTTGATGGTGAACGGCCTCGGTACCATGATTGCAGCGGTCCTGGGATCACCGTATCCCACGACAATTTATATCGGCCACCCCGGATGGAAGTCTCTCGGCGCCCGTGCGGGTTATTCAATTATCAACGGCGTGGTTATTCAGCTCCTGGTGCTCTTCGGGTTTACCAGCATCATCATGGTGTTGATTCCCATTGAAGCAGGGGCCCCGATTGTGCTCTGGATCGGCATGATTATCAGCGTCCAGGCATTTGACGCGGTAAAGAAAGACCATTACCCTGCGGTGGTGATGGGACTCATTCCCGCTATATGCGCTTTAGCCTGGACGATCATGTCCAGCTCCTTCGCGATCGCCGGGCAGAACTACAACACCATCACGCAATGGGCAAATTTCGCCTACGCCCACAAGGCCCTGGGATTTATCGCCATGGAACGGGGTTTTATTATTACCTCAATGCTCTGGTCGACACTGACGGTGTTCATCATTGAACGGAAGTTTATCGGCGCAGCCCTTACATCGGTGATTATGGCGCTGTGTTCATGGATCGGCATTATCCACACCTATCAGATCACCGCGAACGGGCAGCTCCTTCACCGCTTCATGGGGGGAAACCTCTTTCAGGATCAGTGGCAGTTTGCAGTGGCATACCTTATTGTGACGGTGTTCTTCCTGTATTTTTATGCGAAGGAAAAATATCTGGCGAAAGAAGAGGTGTAATGAGAAGCATGGCTCACTGATTTTCAAATTCGCGGGTTAATACGTTGACGAAAATTGAAACCAATTATATATTTACTGAATGTTGACAAAAAATGAAATAAAGCAAAGGATAAAAGAAAATTCTCATATATTGAAACAGTACCACATCGGTCGTATCGGTATTTTCGGTTCATATGCGAGGGGAAATGCAACGGAGAATAGCGATATAGATTTGATTGTGGATTTTACTGATACTATTTCACTATTTCAATATGTGCGTCTAACAGATTCTATTGCTGCTGTCCTTGATCAGAATGTTGATCTTGTGACAATTGATGGGCTTAAACCGCGAATACAAAATACTATCATGAAGCAGGTTGAATGGATTGAGGGATTATAGATTATATATCGAAGATATCGAAGAGTCTATATTGAAAATAATGAGCTACACAGAGGATTATGATGAAAAGAAATTCGCTGAGGACTCCCGGACTTTTGAATCAGTAATACTCAATCTATTTATTATAGGAGAGGCTGCTAACAAAATCCCTGAAAGTATTCAGTGTAAATATCCTGATATTGACTGGCGGGCTATAATTGGAATGAGAAATATAATTGCTCATGGGTATTTCAAGATTAAGTCTGATATCATCTGGAAAACAATTCAGGATGATTTGCCTGTCCTGCTGGACCTGGTAAAAAAGATACGGTAATTTCGAAATCTCTCCATTAGGAATAGTTTTGTTTGGTTGTACGTGTCGATGCTGTGACTCGAAATGTTCTTTACGGATAAGGTATTACCCTCGTAATCGATAAAAAATTAATCACCCTGTCATAATTACAGCCTTAAAATAATGGTGGAGTTACTATGAAAAGAAAATATAAAATTCTACTCATCGTTGTTGCGGTTCTCATCGTAGTTGGATTTTCGGCAAAGAGGGTGCTTCTTGACAGCTCCCATGTGGCGGATGTGCCAGGCATCGCCGTGACCGTTGATGATTTCCGGAAGGTAGCAGGAAGCGGCGAAAACCTTCCGGTGAAAATTAATATCATCCGTGTCGCTGAAGGGGAATTCCCGGGGGGAATGGTGGTGGCCGGAGACCGTTCGAAGACCTATACCGCGCCACTGGCGGCCTTCCAGGTTGTATACGAAAGAGAACTTCCCGGAGGCGGCAATACTGTCATTGTTGATGCGGGCCTTGACAGGGATGGGGTCGATAAAATGGGGGGGCAGCCAGTTTTCAATGAAGCCGGCTATACTATGGTCCAGCGCGCCATGAGAAAAGCCGCTGCGATACTTATCACCCATGAGCATTTTGACCATGCCGGCGCGATTGCCCGCTCTCCATTCTTCAATGAGATCAGCCGCCGGGTACTGCTTACCCCTGAACAGGCTGCGGGGCCGGAAATAAAGAACGCAGGATTTACCCCGGAGATGATCGCAAAATGCGGCAGGCTTACCTATACTGGACTCCATTCACCTTTTCCCGGCATGGTGCTGCTGAAAACACCGGGCCACCTGCAGGGGCATCAGGTGGTGTACGTGAAACTCCGAAACGGCAATGAATTTCTTATTGCCGGGGACATCGCCTGGCACATGGATAATATCACACGCCTGATTTCCCGCCCTTTGCTTGTGAGCCTCTTTCTGGGGGAGGACCGTGACGCGGTGGCGGGCCAGCTCCGGTGGCTTCATGATGTCTGGTATAAGGCGCACCCGGAGGTGCGGATAATTGTGTCTCATGACAGGGCGCAGCAGGATGGCTATGTGAAGAGCGGTGTAATGGGAGGGAGCTTCTCGCTGTAGAGAATATCCCGATAGAAAAAGGAAGTGTAATAAAAAAGGCCGGGGTTTCCCGGCCTCTTTTGATATACAATAAAAAAATTTTATCTGAAGAGCTCCATAATACCCTTTTCTTTAGGGTTTTCAATAACTCCCTTCTCTGTGATAATGGCGGTGATGTTCGCCGCAGGGGTGACATCGAAGGCGGGGTTTTTTATGGATACGCCCTCCGGCGCGATCTGTACGCCCTGGATGTAGGCCACCTCGTCGATGCTGCGTTCCTCGATGACGATATCCTCTCCTGTCGCCGTGTCGGGGTCAAGGGTTGAGACCGGCGCTGCGATGTAAAAAGGTATGTTGTGTTCCTTCGCAAGCACCGAATGCGAGTAGGTGCCTATCTTGTTCGCAGTATCGCCGTTTGCAGCGATTCTGTCCGCTCCCACCACGATTTTCTGAATCAGTCCTTTCTTCATGAAGTGTCCCGCCATGTTATCAGTGATGAGGGTCACGTCAATGCCGTCCTTCAGCAACTCCCATGTGGTGAGCCGTGCTCCCTGGAGATACGGGCGGGTTTCGCAGGCAAAAACTTTTATCTTCTTTCCCTCTTCAATCGCGGCGCGGATAACTCCCAGGGCGGTACCGTAACCCCCTGTCGCGAGGGCGCCCGCGTTGCAGTGGGTCATGACAGTATCACCGTCATTGATGAACCGGGCGCCGTTTTTCCCCATGGTTTTATTGACGGTAATATCTTCCTCTAAAATAGCGAGGGCATCCTTTTCCAGCTGCTCCTTCAGCGCCGTGACGTCAGTTCCGGAAGCGACGATCTTCTTCATGCGGTTGATCGTCCAGAAGAGATTGACAGCGGTGGGGCGGGTTGCGGAAAAAAGATCAAATATGGCATTCATGGATTCCCGGAAAGAATCCATGTTGTCGGTGTCCAGTGATTTCGCTCCCAGGGCGATTCCCATGGCTGCGGCGATGCCGATGGCGGGGGCCCCCCGTATCACCATGTCAGTTATCGCTTCAGCGACATGGCGGTAGTTGGCATAGGAATGGTATGTCTCTTCTGCGGGAAGAAGGCGCTGGTCTAACATCGATACGGAGTCCCCTTCCCATTTTATCGTGTAATACATTATCTCCTCCATGGTTGTTTCTCATGACGGTCATATTCTCCCGAAGAGAAATCAAAAAGTATATTACCCCTTCCTGCCGGAGGAGGGGATGATAACAGTGCTGTTTTCTTGTTAGTGGCCGTTCGTCTGCGGGACACGGTATTTACGAAGACGGATGATATTGCCCTTTTCGTTCCAGTCAACTTCATCCATGTGAATACGGATTATCAGGATACCCCGCCCGCTGTTCTTGAGGAAATTTTCAGGATCCCGGGGATCGGGCATCGATTGATGGTTGAAGCCGGGACCTTCATCTTCAATTACATATTCGACATATTCACCGGTATATTCGTAATACAGGGTTACTTTCCTGTCCCGGTATGGAAGAATGTTTTTCCGGGTTTCGATTTCATCATTGAAGCCGTTAATTCCCTTCTCCTCCCGCACTTTGGAGGTGATTTCGAGGTTTCCGTGATACATCGCGTTGGTAATTGCTTCACGGAGTGCAAGGGAAATGTTCTCCGCCGTGGTCCGGTTGCAGAAATCAGCGGAGACAAGGTCTTTGGTGAGCTTATATGAAAGCACATTGCTGGCTGATATATCAGTGGAAACCTTAAACACGCGCTTGTCATACACAACGTAGGAGCCGAAGCTGTTTGCAAGCTGCTTTTCCTGGCGCGTGCGGATAATGCCCCGCACAACGGAAATAACTTCTGTAATATCAAAAGGTTTCCGGATGAAATCGGATGCGCCGTAACGGAGCGCCTTGATGGCATCCTCCATGTTGGCCTGACCGGTGAGAATCAGCACCGGAATCGGGTTTTCAAGGGTGTTGATATGGCGGAGCAGCTCAATACCGTCCATCTTGCGCAGGACAATGTCCGTGATAATAAGGTCAATTTTCTTGTCGCCGTTCTTAATGAAATACAGCGCCTCTTCCGCTTTCTCAACGGAGATTACATTGTACCCCAGTTTGAGGAGTTTTTTCTGAAGGGAGAACCGTATGATCTCCTCGTCATCAATGAGGACAATAGTCGGATTATTTGTCGTCATTGGGCTCCTCGGTCTTCTTTATGTTGTTCAGGATGAGGTGCCCCATTTTTTCCTTTTTTGTCGTGAGATATCTCAGGTTTTCCTTTTCCGGGGTTATTTCAATGGGTACGCGTTCCACTATCTCAAGGCCGTATCCTTCGAGTCCGACAATTTTTTTGGGATTATTTGTCATCAGGCGCATGGTGCCGATTCCGAGATCGACGAGTATCTGGGCCCCGATACCATAATCCCTGAGGTCCGGGGGGAACCCGAGCTTGATATTTGCTTCCACGGTGTCAAATCCCTGGTCCTGGAGGTGGTACGCCATTATTTTATTTCCAAGGCCAATGCCCCGTCCCTCCTGGCGCATATACAGCAGGACACCGAGCCCTTCATCGCTGATCATCTGGAGAGCCTGGTGAAGCTGTGAACCGCAGTCGCAGCGGCGGGATGCGAATATGTCGCCGGTGAGACACTCGGAATGGACCCGGACCAGCACATTTTGTCTACCTGCAACATCACCGCATACCAGCGCGACATGGGTCGAATTGTCAATTTCCGTTTCGTATGCGACAACTTTAAAATGACCGAATTCAGTTGGCAGGTCGGCTTCGGAGACTTTTTTTACCAGACGGTCTTTGTGCTGACGGTATTTTATTAAATCAGAAATCGTAGCTATTTTTAAATTGTGTTTTTCGGCAAATTTATTGAGATCAGGGCGCCGTGCCATGGTTCCGTCTTCATTCAGTATTTCGCAGATGACCGCTGCAGGCTTCAAGCCGGCCAGACGTGCAAGGTCTACGGAGCCTTCAGAGTGTCCCGCGCGAACAAGAACGCCGCCTTTTTTCGCGGAGAGTGGAAAAATATGTCCCGGCCGGTGCAGGTCTTCCGGTTCTGTTGTCTCGTCGATGAGGACCCGTACTGTCTTCGCACGGTCTGCTGCGGAGATCCCGGTGGTTGTTCCTTCTGCGGCGTCCACTGAAACGGTGAAAGCGGTGCAGAATTTATCGCTGTTTTCCGGGCACATCAGTCGCAGCTCGAGTTTTTCCAGGCGCTCCTGCGTCATAGCCATGCAGACAAGTCCCCTGCCGTTGGTCGCCATGAAGTTAATTACCTCAGGCGTGCAGTGTTCCGCGGCAATTATCAGGTCGCCTTCATTTTCCCTGTCCTCGCTGTCGACAAGTATTATCATCCTGCCGTTACGAATTTCTTCAAGGGCTTCAGGGATTGTACAGGTTTTCATTTGTGATACCTTATTTATGAAGAATTTCTGAAATTAGAGTATATAGCATAAGAAAAAAATCCCGGTACGCCGTCAAGAGATAAATAATAATTTTTTTTCCGTAAAAAGAACCCTGAGAATACTTGTCCATGGAGCAGAAAAACGTTGTCGGGGACATGATTCGGACCGCAGAAATGTTTTTTTCTTTGCAAATTCGGGAATATCTGCATGAAAATATGATTTTACTTCTGCACAGACATTTTAAAATTACGAAAACAACCGGAATAACAATAAAAAAATGTTAAAAAATGATCTTGACAAATTTTTTCATGTAGTGTTTCCTTTTATGATAATCAGGCAAACCAAAAAACATATCAAACGAATAATGTTTGGTAGAAATCTACAAGGAGGATTACATGAGAAAGTATTCGATACTTTTACTCGCTCTTGTCGTTGCATTTGCATTTGCATGTGCTTCGCAGCAGCAGACAACTGATGTTGCTCAGGAGCAAGCAGCACAACAGCCGGAAGTTGCATCAGGTCCCGGCGCAATGTTCGTACGTGCGAGCAACGCGACATTAGCACCTGCTTCAGAAGAACTTGGCGTTTTCCAGCCCAGCAGCGCGGCTCTTTCTGCAGAAGCAAAGGCCACCCTTTCTTCAAAAGTTGCTCAGATCGTTGGTAAGGTTGTCAGTGAAATGCCGGAAGGCTATGTAGTACAGATCACCGGTCATTCTGCAAAAGTAGCAAGCGATTGCGATACTGACGCAGTATCAACAAACCGTGCGAAAGCTGTGTATGATTCAGTTGTTGCAGGCGGCGTTGATGCAGCAAAAGTCACTTACAAAGGCGTTGGCAACTCACAGCCCAGAGAAGGTTTCGAGAGAAATTCAAACGAGCAGAGAAGAGTAACCTTTCAGGTTGTTCCTAAATAGATAGTACGTACTGTCTGTCTTTGTTCTTAAATGAAAAAAGGGTATCAGCGATGATATCCTTTTTTATTTGAGGCAGTATGGTTTTTTTCTGATACAGAACTCTGAATCCGGGATGGAATGTTGTTTACTCGTTAAAGAAAAGATCAAGATAGCGAAGTAAGGCCAGCACATACTCGAGTTTAATCTTTGTTTCTACTGCCCATGTGGAGTCAGGAAAGCTCCGGAGGGTCCGCTGGAAGTCTTCTTTGGCTTTCATAAGATATGCTGTCGCAAAATCCTGTTTGAAGTATCCCCTGTTGTGGCGGTCGTAAAATACTTCCCTGTGGGCAACATGCAGTGATTCGTCTCCCTTCTTGTACAGCCGGTATGCTTCCACTTCCACGATGTTGTTGTAGCTGTCGAGGATGTTGATGCATTCTGACGCTTTGTAGAAGGTGAAGATCATGTGCGTAAAGGTCGCAAAGTGCTCAGTCAATTCCGGGTCAAGAGTCTGCCGTGCGAGGGCATTGATTGCGTGATAAAACTTCCGAAGGGAATACACTATTTCATTGAACACGCTGCGGTTCATGGGATTGTCACGCCGTGCGAAATTATGGAGGCTGTACTGGAAATACCGGTACAGATAATCTTTTGCCGCTTCCCGGTTCCGGATAAATTTTTTAATAAGTATCTGCCGGTGAATTTCCTCGCTGAATGACGGTTCCCGTTCCTGCACCGGATCAGCCTTTTCGCGGCGCTGCTCCCGGCTGGTGTGGTTCGTTTCAGTATCTTCAGAGTCAGGCTGGCTGTTCAGTGATGATTCATCGTTGAAGCGGGACCCCATTATGGTGGTATATGAAATATTCAGGTTCGACATCATTGTCGTGGCCCATTCAATGCGTTCACGGTTTTTGTCGGGGTGATATTTCATTGCCATTGCTTTATATGCCCTGGCTATTTCTTCACTGGTTGCCGTTTCCGTTATTCCGAGAAGTGTATAACATTCCTGAAGGTTCATAATCCTAATAGTACGGTATGAGGGTATCGTGTCGCAATGCTGTTTCCTGAATTATCTGTCATAATTTCGGTTGAAGTGCAGCTGTCCGGGCACCATACTCCGTGAAGGATTTTTTTGTAAACCATATTTCCCGGTACAGGGTGCCCTGGGAATCCTGAGTATACACAGATCCCTGTTGTTATGAACAGCATTTATTTTGAATTTTGCTGGAAAAAATTTCACCCATACTGTGATATGGATGTACTGCGCTATTCCATCCCCTCCGGGATGGGTTGCTGATTAATATTCTGTAATAATAAAGGTAACAGCCCGGCTGTACATTGCACTGTTCAGAATACGGGGTCTTCTCCCGGTTCTGTGTAATAATACAGTATCCGCATGAGAAGGCCGGTCAGTTAAAAAAAGGTTAGAATTATGGAGCTTCCTTCCTCGTATGATCCTGCATTAGTTGAAGATAAATGGTATAAAGAATGGGAACAACAGGGTTTTTTCCATGCTCAGGACACTGACGGAAAGAAACCCTATTCGATAGTGATTCCTCCCCCCAACGTGACGGGGAACCTGCACATGGGTCATGCCCTCAATAATACTCTGCAGGATGTATTGACGCGCTGGAAACGCATGCAGGGATATTCCGCGCTGTGGATGCCGGGGATGGACCACGCGGGAATCGCGACCCAGAATGTGGTGGAACGGCTCCTCCGGGAAGAGGGGAAAACCAGGAATGACCTGGGACGTGAGGATTTCGTAAAAAAAGTGTGGCAGTGGAAGGAACACTCCGGGGGACAGATACAGACACAGCTCCGGCGCCTCGGGTGCTCCCTGGACTGGGAGCGCGAGCGGTTTACTCTCGATGAGGGTCTTTCAAAGGCTGTGCGGAAAGTCTTTGTGACCCTTTATGAAGAGGAGCTCATTTATCAGGGCTATCGAATTATCAACTGGTGTCCGCGCTGCGAGACGGCGCTCTCCGACATCGAGACGGAATACCAGGACCTGAAAGGGAAACTCTACTATATAAAATATCCCATCAAGGGAAGCGGCGAATATATTACCGTTGCCACGACGCGTCCGGAAACGATGCTGGGGGACACCGCTGTCGCCATGAATCCCGGTGACGAGCGGTATCAGCACCTCAGGGGGAAGATGCTCATTCTTCCCCTCATGGAGCGTGAGATTCCCGTGATTGAAGATGATTTTGTGGGGGTCGATTTCGGCACGGGGCTTGTGAAGGTGACCCCGGCTCATGATCCCAATGACTTTGATATGGGGCAGCGCCACAACCTGCAGGAAATAAATATTCTCGATGAGCGTGGTTTTATCAACGAGAACGGGGGCGGATACAGGGGGCTCTCGCGGTTTGATGCACGGAAAAAAGTTGTGGAGGACCTGGAAAAAGCGGGGCTCCTCGTGAAAATAGAAGACCATGACCATTCCGTGGGGCACTGTTACCGGTGCGGCACCATCGTTGAGCCGTATCTTTCAAAGCAGTGGTTCGTGAAAATTCAGCCCCTCGCCGATGAGGCAATCCGGGCAGTGAAGGATGAGCGGATCCGCTTTGTGCCGAAAAACTGGGAAAAGACCTATTACGAATGGATGTATAATATACGGGACTGGTGCATCTCGCGCCAGCTCTGGTGGGGCCACCGTATTCCCGCGTTTTACTGCGGCCGTTGCGGCCACATCAATGTTTCCATGGAAGACCCGACAGCATGCGAAAAATGCGGCTCCCCTGATATCCGCCAGGATGAGGATGTGCTGGATACCTGGTTTTCCTCGGCGCTCTGGCCCTTTTCCACAATGGGGTGGCCTGACAAAACTCCTGCCCTTGAAAAATATTATCCCACGAGCGTCCTTGTGACGGGGTTTGATATTATATTTTTCTGGGTGGCACGGATGATCATGATGGGGATGAAATTTATGAAGGAAATCCCCTTCCGCGATGTGTATATCCATGCCCTGGTGCGCGATGAACAGGGGCAGAAGATGAGCAAGTCACGGGGGAATGTCATTGACCCCCTTGTTATCATGGACCAGTACGGGACCGATGCCTTCAGGTTTACCCTCTCGATTTTCGCGGCGCAGGGGAGGGACATCATTATGTCGGAAAAGAGAATAGAAGGATATCGCGCGTTCTGCAACAAGATATGGAACGCGACGCGCTTTATCCTGATGAATATGGGGGATGATTTTACTCCCCGCACATTCGCCGCCAATGAACTTGAGCGCTTTGACCGGTGGATGCTGCACCGCCTTAATGCCGCGATCAGCGACGTGACCACAGCCCTCGAAGAATACAAGTTCAATGACGCCGCCCAGCGCTTGTATGATTTCTGGTGGCATGAGTTCTGCGACTGGTATCTGGAACTCACCAAGACGAGAATTTACGCGAAGGAAGCGTCGATGGGGCAGTCCTCTGACGTCGCGAAGCAGGTGCTCTTTCATGTGCTCCGGAACGGCCTGAAGCTGCTGCATCCCTTCATGCCCTTTATCACCGAGGAAATATGGGAACACATAAGGGAAGGGGAGGGACGTATCATCAACGCTCCCTGGCCCGAAATCGATCCTGCGTGGAATTTCACGAAGGAATCGGAGGAAACTGCCCTCTTCCAGGAGATCGTCTACAAAATACGGAACGTACGGGGTGAGATGGATATCGCCCCGGACAAAAAGGCCGACGTGGTATTCAAGACGTCGAATGAGCAGATTATATCGGTCATTGAAAGGGAACGGTCTCACATCCAGGCCCTGGCGAAGGTCAATGCGATCACGGTGGATGGAAGTTATGCGCCGGAAAAGACCGATGCGTCGGCAATCCTTACGGATGTAGAGATATATCTGCCCCTGAAAGGACTTATTGATTTTGATAAGGAGCGTGCCCGGATACAGAAGGAAATTGACCGTACCGCTGCTGACCTTGAAAAGGTCGAGAAAAAACTGGGGAACGCGAGCTTTGTGGAAAAAGCGCCGGCGGAGATCATTGAAAAAGAAAAGCAGAAGCGCGATGGTTTCAGGGAAATTTTAGGGAAGCTTCGGGAGAGCCTGGATAACCTGGGATAAACGGCGTCAGATGTTTTTCTCGTAAAACGTTTGACTTTCCCGGCGGTTATGATCATATATAAACTATGAAAACAGTAAATATATCGACATTGAAAGCAAAACTGAGTGCTACGCTAAAGATGGTAAGAGCAGGATATTCGCTGGTGATTCTCGACAGGGATGTTCCGGTTGCCGAGTTGCGGCCATATAGGGAAAAACATCCTTTGACTGTCAGAGAACCGATTAAAAAATTTGTATTGCCGGAATCAGGAGTTGAAACTGGTAACGATCCTCTGGTGTACCTGACGCAGGACAGAAATAAACGATGATATGTTATCTTGACTCTTCCGTCGTTCTCCGGAATATTTTCAATGCTGATAATGCGTACAGAGAGTTTGATTCCTTCAGTAAAATAGGTTCAAGTGAACTTTTGGTTATTGAATGCAATCGGGTAATAGACAGGTACAGGCTTGAGAATATTCTGACCGATTCACAGGTTGCTTCGGCAAAAGATTTTCTTAAAAAAATTATCGAAGGAATCTATATTATCGGAATAAACGAATCTATAAAGGCACGTGCTGCTGATACATTTCCAACCATAATTGGCACTCTTGACGCCATTCATGTTTCCACCGCGATAGTCTGGCAGGAATATGAAAACAATGAAGAGATGACAATCGTTTCTCATGATAGGCAGATGAATATCTGTGTAAAAGCGCTCGGATATCACATAATTGAATGAGTTAATTTTGGAGCATTCACCTGCCCCACAAAGGAGTGTTTAGTTCCGACGGTTTGTTTCTATCCTGATAAACGGCCGCGACAGCGTGTGTATGATATCCTGCTTTCTGTCAAAGCGTTTGTATTCGTGGTTCCGCAATGTCACAAGGCATTCACGTGAACCTTCCCGGAACACAAGGAATGCCGACTCCACGCCGCTTGGCAGTTCCTTGAGGATTGAGGCGGCATTGAGGAACAGCGTTCCTCCCAGCTCCTCCCGTACTTTCATTTTCCCGTTAAAAAAATTTGGGATGTGTGTGCCGCCGCTGATCCAGATGTCAACGCGGTGTTTTTTCAGGACCTCCGCGAAACGCCGCGAGTTCCGTATGGTGCTGTCGGGACTGATTGAGCCGAACAGTCCGCTCTGCTCAAGGCAGCCGTGGGTCACGGTGATAATGATTTTCTCCCGCGCGGTTTCAACATTCTTTTTCCACCAGCGGAATGTGGAATCGGAAATATATTGTGACGGTTCTCCGTCTTCGTCCCCCATGAAGAGAAAAACTATGTTTCCGGCTTTCGCGGCGTAATGAGTGTCTTTGCGGACCATTTTACTGAAGTTCGCTATATCATTCATGTCGGTGTTTCCGGAGATTTCATACCATTGTGGAATTGCCAATATCTTCTTTTGTTCAAGATACCATCGATAGGTCTCCGCCGAATCCCGGTAAAAAATAATATTTCCTGCTGTCAGGGCGATGTCGATTTTTTTAAAAGTATTTTTTGTGTCCGCAATGGCGCTTTCGTAATATGAACGCTGAGAAATCCTTTTCGGCTGGATGTCCGAGTGTGCCCATACCACGAGGGTGTTGCTGGAGCGTTCAGCGGGATTGAAGGTGAAGGTGTTCCGGGTTTGGCCGGTGCATGAGATGATTGCGGTGGTGATTATGGCCGCTGCCGGGATTAAAAATTTCGTCAGGTTTTTGACTGGTGATTTTCTTTTTCTCATTATGTTCGCGGACACCTGTCTGAATATGAGATAACTGTATTTTATTATGATGCATTATTGAATAATGACGTCAATAATAAAAAAGTTAAGGTAAATCAAGATGGAAGAATTGCCCTTAATGGATGTTTGCTTCTTTCAAATATATTAACTGCGTAAAGCTGTTTTATGTGTGATATGCAAATTAAGTTGGTATATATTTATACCAACTACAATATTTAAAGG
>ENA-UPTA01001243-UPTA01001243.1-activated-sludge-metagenome-genome-assembly--contig:-NODE-1243-length-28646-cov-5.999161_pt1 | contig 28646 bp, 21 predicted proteins | sample MGYA00238184_ERZ773361 | MGnify/ENA primary metagenome ERZ773361 (study PRJEB29100, sample SAMN05720205) | activated sludge metagenome | isolation source: anaerobic digester from wastewater... | reverse complement strand
TTTTCGGGGGGGTATGATATGCTAAAGGAAATTTGACGTTTTTAGAGGTGCCCTAAAGAAATAATCAGCCACACGGCCTTGTCCCAGGATCACCCCCGCGTGTGCGGGAATTACCTGAACGCCGCCTCAACGGTCTCGATGGACTTGGGATCACCCCCGCGTGTGCGGGAATTACGCCAGTCACGCTTCTTTTAGCCCCATCGCCCGGGGATCACCCCCGCGTGTGCGGGAATTACAATACCATGGAAAACATGCCAGGCTTCCGAGTGGGATCACCCCCGCGTGTGCGGGAATTACAGCGTAGTGCTCCCGTACGTACCGAAGGTGCTGGGATCACCCCCGCGTGTGCGGGAATTACACGGCTTGGTGTGCGTTGGGGTAATTCTTCCGGGGATCACCCCCGCGTGTGCGGGAATTACGTGTACGGCTGATGATGATTGATACCGGCCTCGGGATCACCCCCGCGTGTGCGGGAATTACTTGGCAAGCGTGACTTCCTGGGCTGCACCCTGAGGATCACCCCCGCGTGTGCGGGAATTACTTAAGTCAGGACAGAAAATAAAAGCCGGAACCGGGATCACCCCCGCGTGTGCGGGAATTACAAATCCTCCAGTACCTTGCGGCGCAGCGCGTCAGGATCACCCCCGCGTGTGCGGGAATTACTCGTGAATGGTCAGACTGTAGACCGTATCTTGAGGATCACCCCCGCGTGTGCGGGAATTACGCAAGGACAGCTTCATTGAATCCATGGACCTGAGGATCACCCCCGCGTGTGCGGGAATTACACTAAAAGATCCCTTTAAAACACTCACTTTTTGTTAATAAATTCTTGGAATCCATTCACTTTGCTCGCCAAGAGGGCAATCAGCCGCGCGTCCTTTAATGCCCTGTGAGGCACCTCCTCAAAAATCCCGTACGCCGCTAAAACAGTTTTTAGCTTATAATCCCTTAAAAACATCTTTTCTTTTTTTACATACCGCATCAAATCGCAATACTGGTTTTTAAGCTTTGAGCGATTGGTTTTTTCAAGCGCTTTGTTGATAAAGCGAAGATCAAAATCCACGCCATACCCCGTAAGCATATCATCACCGATGAAAACGAGCAAATCTTCCAAAGCGATGTCGAGAAGAACCCCTTCTTCTCTTAGCATACTCTCAGTAATACCGGTAAGCTTTGTGATTGGTTCCGGCAAATCTTTACTATAGCAGATCAGGCGGTTAAACTCGCTTGTCTCCTCGCCGTTGATCCTGACTGCGCCCAACTCAATGATTGCATTCTCATGTTCATCCAAACCATCAGTTTCTACATCAATCACAACATAAGGCAGTTTTGTTGATTTTGGGACGGGTTTTACAGAAGTAAATTTCCTTGCATTTCTATACTTCGCAGCATTGCTAAAACTAACAGTTTTCTCTTGAGATCCTTTCTTTCCGGCTGGCAATAGAACCAAAGGGATTCCATCGCAGTCAATATTCTCACGCCTGGTATTCCATGTCACAAATTGGTAGCCTATTTCATTTCTGTATGCAAAGCTCATGGTCGCCTCACCGTCACCGACAGTTCCTGTGACCCGGCTCCACAGTTTTTCCCGCACACGTGCGCTAAAGTTCCCGATGTAAACGCCGGTGGCAATCTCCTGCATCCATTTTGTCAAATCCCCGCGAAGAGAAGGCGTTGATCGTTTCAGTGTGATCACAGTAAATGGCATTCAGAAAACCTCACTGTAGTTGACACCATATTGAACAAGCTGCGCGCGATCGTCCCATAAGCTGATGGTCTCGGCAAACAATTCTTCATCTTCCGCTACATCCAGAAGATATTGAATGTCGCCGACGATGCGCTTGATGATTTTGCCGTCCACAAATTTGTCCCGTACCCCCTGCCTGGCCATGCGCCCGATATTGTCTTCACTTTTTGCTTGGGAGGCAACTTCAAAAGCAAGCGGGACAGTGTATTCCACCTTATACAAATCGGCAATATCATATACAAATGATTTATCATGGCCCGTATGAACAAATCCAAGACCGGGCGACAGACCGAGGGCGACGATCACGCTGTGTACGACGCCATAGAGGGCAACGTTTGCGGCGGACAGCGCTTGATTGACAGGCGTTCCTGATTCAAAATCATCGGGATCATATTCCCTTTTATCCCACTTCACCTGATATTTTTGGGAATAAGCACGATAAGCGTTTCGCACCCTGGCGCCTTCACGGCCACGCAATTGCTGCATTGTCAAAGACGATACATCCTCATCCGGAAAACGCAGCTGATACATTTTGCGGGCTACATCAAGCCTTGAACGCGTGTTGGAAACGAGCTTGGCTTGTTTTTCCAAAAAACGGGTGGAGTGCGCCAATGCCCTTCCGTGGGCATAATGACGCACACCGCTTTCGCCAACCCATACTATACTTGTGCCGGTATCACCGATAAGCTCCACAGCCCTGTGGCTGATATCGGTGCCCGGTCCTAAAAGCAGGACGCCCACCATTGCCGCGGGGATACAGACAATACCCCGTTGATCGGTGACTGTAACAGCACTGTCCTGACGATTGATCGTGGCGTGCTCGATATAAACAAAGGTCACCCGGTCATCAATACGCGGCAATTCCGGGAGCTCGGTTTTCCTTGCGCCGCTTTGTTTCTTCTTCATCACGACCTTTCCGGAATCACCGTCATCATTCCAAAGCCATAGGCTTTCTTTTTGCCAAAACCCTGTGTCAACGTGCTGATAAACTGGTCTTTATCAATAATCGTTAACACGCCTTCATAGGTGACCTTGCTGAGCTGAATGGTTTTTTCATCGGCTTTTTTCAAAGGCTCGAAACTGCGCTCAACAACTGTAAAATCGTCCGCGTGTAATGAAAAGCCATTTTTCCTGTCGCGATCCAGCAAAAACTTCATTTGATGCTCAAGGGTCACGTGCGGTTTGGTCCGTCCACGTTCGCCTGCAGCCTCCTTGACCGAAATGACCGGATTGAGCGTGACCCTGAAACGAACCCGCATCCCTTCTTCCAGGGCGTTCAAAAAAGGATCATAGGGCTTGGTCCTGGCGCTTCCGGACACGCCATATCGCTCCAAAAGCGTCAGATCAGGCTTGGTCGGGCTTACGACCAGCAGATAATGCCGCCCTTTCAGCTTGTCAATCCGCCACAGTTTGCGTGTTCTGGGCGCCTGGCCAGTTTCATCGGGAAAGCTTCGCTCCACCCAATGGTGAAAAGCGCCCAGGTGGCTCAGGTCGCGTATTTTTTGACGGTTCTGAATGTCGATTTCAACTTGGGACAAATACATATCAGCCTCCCAGCGCGCCGAACGCGTCGTGGTCCGTAGAGCGCTCAGGCCTGCGGACTGGCGCCATAATTTTCATTTCTGAACGGTACCCAAACCGGCGGTTCTTTTGTGAAAACGAAATCACCTGGTCTTTGCGGATTCCGGAGTGGATACCGTCCGCTTCCAGGCGGGCATCGGCGTAAATGCTCAAGCGGTCGGAATGTGTTTTCTGATAGGCCCTGTGCGCCTGCCAGGGGCAGCTTCCAAGGGCTGTCAGGACGTCTGTATCATAGACCCCCAGGAAAAAGTCCGCCGCGAGCGGCAAAGAACGCCTTCCCATAAAGGGCTGAAAGTAAGGGTTTTGAAGGCCATGGGCGATGTCCTCGACAAACAGATCGTCTGTATGGCCGATCGCCACGACAAAGACAGCGTCCTCAATGTAGTAACGGTTCGTTACATAGGTTCTTTCAAAAACGCCGCTGCTTTTGTGCTTTCTGGCGGTGTGGTAATCCCTCAACAGCTGCCCGCTTTGATCTATGCGAGCCGCAAAATCAAGGCTGTTGAGCGCTTGTATTTTATGATGGTCATCTCTGCGATAACCCATGCTTGCCGCGACCATGCCAAGGACCGCGCTTTTGGACGGATATAAGTCTGTGTGGCGCGTTTCAAAATGGGAGCGTGTGCCCCACGACTGAAGCGGCCCTGAAAACTTCAAGAGAATCGATTTCATTATTATTCCGCCTTTTTGGGCAACAAGCCATCCATCGCATCATTAAAATCGTCGAGCAAAGCCATTAAATCCTTCTCTTCTTTCCCGCTATCAACATCAGATACCTCGCAAGCCGTCACATAAAACGCGAAAACCGGGGCGCGAACGAATTTTTCAACATTTTTCAATTCCAGAAAGAGCTTTTCAATGGATTGTTGGACATAGCCTTCAGAGGATTTGACTGGCTCTTCAAAAGCGCTCACAAGATTGACAGGCCTGTCACTGCGCACCACAACAAGGATTGCCTGCGGCAACGTCTGGTTCGCGAAGGTGTTGGATTTTCCCGAAGGCATCGAGTTGGCAAAGGACTCAATGAACAGCTTCAACGCGTTAAGCGTCTGCTCTTTATTGCCAAGCTGGCGATACAGCTCATGAACAGCCACATTGGCGTAGCGGTACATGGTTGACGAGTTAAACTCAATGGTTCCAAGCATACCTGCCCCGGCATTGTCCTCGGGCTTTAAATCGTCGATTGCTGTGAAGAAATCAAACTCTGTCTGTACGGCATGGGTGGAGATGGCGTGCGCCACCTGGGCGGAAGCATCCTCATTCAATGAGGGATCATCCGCCACCATTCTGCCAAACAGCGCGATGTCCACAGCGGGGTTGTCTTTCAGAATGGCCTGCAAGGTGTCCTTATCATTTGTTCCCTGCAAGGCTTCCAGGGCCAGGGCCTTCGCCTGCCTGCTGCCGATAAAAAACAAGGCTTTTGTTTTGCTGTTTTGAGTTTTGATGTTTGCTGCATTAACTGCCTTTTCCGCAATGTTCAAAGCCTCTTCCTGAGAGAGACCAGGATTAATCCTGATCATTTCATCTGCAACATATTGCGGCATATCCAGCGTGCGCACCCCAACATTTTCCTGCGCCCCGTGTTCATTAAAATAAACACGCATGGCTCTCTTCCATGCCTGGGAGCTGACACGGGCACGCCTGACGCCGCCATACTGGGCGGTTTTGGGGCTTCCGGTGTCATCCCGGTTGATGTTGGCAGGCGGTACGGTCTGGATCACATGGATGTCCAAAAACAAACGGTTATTGCTGGTCATTTTCTTTTCCTCCCTTAGAATATGAACGGTAGTATGCCCTTGCCCAATTCAGGCGGATGCTCTCATCTTTTCCTGTAAGGAACCCATAAAGGTCTTGCGCCAGTTTGCCAAAGTCTATGTCTGTTTCCCCGGAGGTCTTTGATTTTAAAAGGTTGATCATCTGCCGCAGGTGATGGCTGAACTCATCGTAAGTTGCTGCCGTCACAAGCGCGTTGAATCTTCTATCCGTAGAAACCGTGTTGTCACCTGTACGCAAAGCATTTAAAGAGCGGCCGATGTTTGGGGGCTTCTCCTCTTTAGCGCCCTGGGAAACAGGGGCTTTCTTTCCCTGCCGGTATAGTGCGTAGAGCTGAAGTGTGCTTAGAATAGCTATTTCTTTTTTGGAAAGAGCTGGGCCCCGGCTTAAAAACTCTTCGGGCAAATGATCAAACAAGAGAGGCCAGATGGCAATGGACTCCGTCAAAGGCTTTCCGATAGAGTTTCGAAGATTGGCCAGCATCGCTTTTCCGGATGGCGTTTCCAGGGATTGGTCAAGCTTGTGCACAATTCGATTGGTGACCGAGCGAACGGTGGCGCGATCAGGTTGTTTCTTTTCCATGCGTTTCCTCCTTTGCTTTATAATTGCTGGTTCAAGAAATAAATAAAACTGTTATAAACTGTAGCGATGTTTTTGATCTTATCGTTCACAACGATGCCGGTATAGTCCCTTGGCCCTGCGTTTTTCACCAATTGCTCAGCTTGTTGAAGAACAATTATCTTGAGCTGTTTCCGCCATTCAATCATACGATCGTCCTTGGAATCGCCGGGCCTTAGCCCTGAGAGCCATTGATTAAACGGCCGGTCGATCTGGAAGTACAGCTTTTCAACTTCCTCGTTAATAAACAGATTGGAATCAATGTTGCGCACCTCTTTGATATCAAGAAGAAATTTTCTGAAAGTGGATTCCACAACTTTTTTGGTCTCTTCAACCGCGTCGCTGATACGGGGCACCCAACCGCTCTCCTTGATATCCGCGAGAATCAAATCGTTCATGCGCAGCTGGTCTGTCGCTTCATCAACAGGAACCCATGAAGTTGCGTTGCCGTCATCTTTCATGCTGATGGCCCGAAGCGTCAGATCATAATCTCCAATAATAGAGGAGATATTGTTCAGCCATGCAATAATGCCGGGCTGGCGTTGGTTGTTTTCATAGGAGCTTGGCAAAGAAAGCAAACCGAAAGAGCGCCAAATGGCCTGGTTGACCTGGTGTTTTCTGGGCGTATAAGCGTCTTGATTGGGTCCGCTCCTGTTGAACTGCCAGATAGTCATCGGTTCCAAAAAATTGTCAATATGTTTGATGTCCGGCAGCTTCACAATATGACATTCAAAGGGCTTCCTAAAATCAACATCGGGATTGATATAAACAGCGCGGCTCCAGTTGGTATAGAGCGCAGCTAAGTTGTCATAGTCACATAGCGGAAAGTAAGCTTGAATCATTTCAGAACTGCTGGATTCCCAACAGGGTTCCTGTGAAATCGCCTGATATGCCGGCTCCGGATGAAGCAGAACCAGATTGAGCATCAGGGTTTCGAACAGGTTATTGCCCTCAAGGGCAAGGCCTCCGATATCAAACAGCCAGCCTTTTGACGCCTTGTATTTGTCTTTTCCGAAGATCACCTTGTCAGACAAACCAGTATACCCCTGAAAAGTGAGAAGCCACCTGGCGCATTCGGATGGGGTTAAGATCTCTTTGTTGTTTGCTGTTTTGGGAGAAAACAAAGCGATTTTGTTCCCGCTTTCCGAGATGAGACGGTTGATGTTTTTGCCCGACACAGGGCTTGGAGCGTTTTTGCTGATGTTTTCAGGCTTCACGTCTGCTGCGACCACTTGAAAGAAAGGATACTTTTCATCCAGCAAATAAAACCGGTCGTGCCATGCTTGCAAATACGTGATGATGATTTGCGGAAATTGTCCCGCACGCCACAGGTCTTCCCAGGTTTGATACAGCGCGTTCCGATAATCGTCCAAATCGTCCTCATCAGAGATAAAAGACAGGGGTTTGAAGCGCTCATCCAAATCGCAGTACCCATAGGGTTCTCCCCTAGCGTCAAAACGGGAGAAAACCGTATGTAGAACAGCAAGAACAACACGCAGAATCGTGAAGTCTTGCGTGACAGTATCGCCTGCAATGCGTTTGTAGAGATGCGCGTTTTCAAGCAGTGAGGCTAGGGACACCTCCTGGGTCTGTCCTGTTTTATCCACAACAACCGATATCCAGGGCTCATCAATCAGGTTAAACCGGCCCATTTTCTTCCTCCTCATATGTCAGGCCCAAGCTTTTGTTATATTTCAGTATATATCCGTTCAGTGAAAAATGACAGTCTTGATCAAAAAGAATACCAAGCGCCCCTTTCAGCCAGGGTTGTGATTGCCAATCCCCGAGGTGGTCGAGGTTAAACTTTTCCAATTCCGAGATGGTGCGGTCAATCCGGTAAGGGGCGCTTAATACATCGGGAAGCCTTAACGTTTGTTGAGCGATCGCTTTGGCAACCGCGTTGTCATCGATCTGTTTTGACAGGTCCTCGCCGCCTCCGATATAGCCATAACCCTGTCCTGTTTTTTGAAGCGCAATGACTTCTATGGTTTCCTGCGTGTCACGTACTTGCGCATAGGCCTTTTCCTCACTTTCATTAGGGTTGCTGTTTTTGAGCCAGCCGACAAGGGAGGCGTTCCTTCCGGGCGCAGGTTTTAACAAAGGATGGTCGATACGGTAGGTTTTCGCCTTTAGCTCCTGATTTGCAAGCAGTATGTTGTGCTTTGTTTTCATTTTTTCATAGCTGGCTTGCAGCTCTTCAGAGAAATTAGGTTCTTCCTGGCCATATACTTTTTGAACCAGTGGGGAGATATCCCGCGGAATAAAGAGCGCTTCAGGCAGGAGAGCTTGCGTTCGCGCGAGCAGATATCCGCCGTAAACGGCTAAAGAGCCGGATTCAAATTCCAGAAAAGGATGGGTTCCTAAAATATAAAGTACAGGCGCTTCGTGTTGTTTGGGGCGCTTGATATCGTGCCTGTGCAGCCTTCCGACGCGCTGGATGAGCAAGTCAATCGGAGCCAGATCTGAAATCAACACATCAAAGTCGATGTCAAGCGATTGTTCGATCACTTGGGTGCCGATGATGATTTTTTGATGGGGGCGATCCGCGCCCTTGCCAATCGTTTGAATGAGCCGGGCTTCTTTTTCAATCCGGTCGGTCGCGATAAAGGAAGAGTGCAGGAGCACAACGTTTTCAGCGCCGAATCGCTCGGAACATAATCTGGCAAACGTCTGCGCGCGCTTCACCGTATTGACGATGATGCCGATGACACCGCCCCCGCTCAACAAATCCGCCACAAGCGGGAAGATGTCCTCATTTTCGTAGCGAATGATTTGAACCGCCTTGTTCTCAATAGGCGCAAAGGCATGTACCTGTTGGATCGCCTTGCCGTCGGAATAGGTGATGAGGGGATAGGCATCTGTTTTCAACCCGTCTTGCGGCAGGATACATTCTCTGATTTTGTAACCCGCGCCGCGCAGGTACTGCTCAACCAATTCCACCCTGCGGTCTGCGGGCAGTGTTGCGGACAGGATGACAACAGGCACGCCATAAGCGCCCATCCAGCGTACAGCCTGGTACAGGTATTGGGACATATAGGCGTCATAGGCATGCACCTCATCAATTACCACAACCTTTTTGCTCAAACCCAGGTGCCTTAAAGCGAGGTGTTTTTGTTTGAGGGCCGCCATTAAAAACTGATCGACTGTTCCCACAACAAAATCATCAAGCGATGCGGTCTTTCGTCCGGAGAACCATTCGTTTACGGTGACGCTTTCGTTTGCTTCACCGTCTATGTTGACGTTTCGCGCAGAACTTTTCTTTATGATGAGGTTATTGAAATCCGGATTGAGCGCAGCTTTTCCGTGCAAAAGACGCAAGCCCAGCCTGTCCTGATGGTCCGCTCCGACGCTTTCAAGCCAGGCTTTGATCCTTGGGAACATCCCATTGGAGGTCGCTTGCGTGGGAAGGCCGAAAAACAGCCCGCTTCTCCCCGTTTTGTGCGCTAACTGCTCCACAGCAACAAGGGCTGCTTCCGTTTTGCCAAGACCCATCGGCGCTTCGAGGATAAAAATGCCGGGGTCATCAGTGCTTTCGATCACTTCTGCAAAAACGCTCTGCACATTGCGCGGCGTAAAATCAAAACGCTTTTCATAAAGCTCATGAGGTTCATTTCGCCTGGCTTCCCATGGATAAGAAGCATCCTTTAACCACTGACAAAATCCATGCTCCATGCGAGCCTGCTGATTGTCAACTACTATTGTTTGAAGAGAAATAAGAGGAAAATACCTTTCATTGCTGGCGATCCAGTCCGCCATAATCACCAGCCCGGACAAGAGCACCTGCCCCGGCTGTTGAATGGAAGGCAGGCTCTTTGCGCTTTCAAACCCGCTGATTTCAAGCGCCCGGTCGAAAACCTTCCGCTGCTCATTTTTCCATTGTTGATGCAAAGGATGAAGTGAATCCTCTATCTGGTAATAATTGCTGCCATACGCCCTCTGGTTTTGAATAATATTGCTGTCATCGACAGGTTTGCCGTGGTGCGCGCCAACAATGGAAGCAAGGTCTTCTTTTACACCGTATTCTGACAGCAAATACTGTCCTGCCAGAGCGTGGGGTGATTTTTCCGGGTTGGCAAGACAAGTTGAGTTTAGACCGGAAAACCCTTCTCCTTCCAGCATTTCCATAAGCATACAGTCCAAATCCTGCGAGTTTTGAAACCCGGATTTTATTTGAAATACCGGCGTTGCTTTGCCGATATCATGAACTGCGCCCAAAAACTCAACCAGGCTGGCAGCAGCATTCTCATCAGGCAGGCTCAAAGAAGCAATAATATGCCGACGCTGTCCTTCACTTAACCAATGCATCCACAGCAGACGCGCGATTTGACGTGTATCCTCCAGATGCTGGGCTAATGAAAGCCATTCAAATCTTCCTGCTTTGTCTTGTTTTTTAGCCCAAAAGACAGGGTTCATGGTTATCATACACAACGCTCTCCAAAACTGGTTTTTTTCGATGTTGAAAATAGTTGAAGAAAATAATGAGCAACCAAGGACTCCATAAGGTTTTTATCTACTTATTATAGATAATTCTGATTGTATGTGCAAACCTGGTATCCGGTTTACTCATAACCTCTGCATGATTCGATGCTAACTCGTTCATTCTCCTTCTCGGTCTCGTAGGCCACTAGATATGTTGAATTAGTAGCATCAAAATTCATCGGATATCAGCCTTGTCAGCAAACCTGTCAGGTGGTCATTTTGCCGGTGAATAACAATCCGGCTGCTGTTTTGGGCTCCTTGATCCGGCCTCGCATCATGCTGTTATCGCAAAACGAATCGCCTCTTCCGTTTTTTCTGTGAATATAGTGCTCAATATTCAGGGTTTTTTACAATTGTCAATTGCCGAAAAACGGCTTTTGTAGGATGATTTGCGACGCGTCAATCTGAATATTTGTTATATGAATGTGTTATATCTTTGTTTTTGTGTTGTATTTTCAGCTTTACCAATGAGATAAATTGTTTGATGGCTACAGGCTGTAACGATATTCACAGTCTGGTTTTTGCTGAAACGCGCGTATATGCACAAATTTTATTCATATTTATTTCCATATTTTTTTTCTGTATTTGTTTGACATATATCTGACAAGGGTTTATACTGCTTATCAGGCAGACGAAGACTGTAAACAGGTAGTTACTATTTTATATTGTCCTTTCAGCCCAAAGTGGGCGGATAAATAAATTAAGGAGGTTTCGGTAATGAAAAGACTGATCACCCTACTACTGGCACTGGCGATGCTGACAGGCGTAATGAGCCTGGCGGCCGCGGAGGAACCCACGTACAAACTGAATGGCAATGTGGTCAAAGTACGCCTCTGGGACAGCCCCAACCCGTACGACGAGGCGACCGACGAGGTCAAGAAGGCAGAGTGGCTGCCGCGCTATGAGGCAATCAAGGAAAAGTACAACGTCAACTTCGAGTTCTATACCTCTCCCAGCGAGTATAACGACATGCCCGCCGAGTGGATCAAATCCGTGACGGCTGGCGCGCCGGCCTGGCACATCACCAACAACCTGTCGGTCATGTGGATGCCCAACCTGGTGCGCAACAACGCGCTCAGCGACATCTCCGCGCCGCTGGCGGACATCGTGATGCCGCAGACCTTCAAGGATATCGGCAAGTTCGGCGAAGGCACCTATGGCTACATCACCAACTTCCCCGGCCCCGAACCGCTGGTATTCAACCGCAAGATGATCATGGACGCCGGCATGGAGTATGACCCGGCCGAAATGTTCCTGCAGGGCAAGTGGAGCTATGATGACGCCTATGCCTACCTGACCGAGCTGCAGTCCAAGCTGCCCGAGGGCGACTATGCCTTCTTCATCGATCCGATGTATTGGGGCCTGTTCGCTCCTCCCGCCAATGGCGGTGCGATGCCCATCCGCAGCGACTACTCTGTGGGCGTGCTGGATGACAACTTCATTGAGGCGCTGGAGTTCCTGAAGAAGCTGTTTGACGCGGGCGTCATCCGCCCGGTCAACATGACCGCAGAAGGCAATGCCGACTATTGGGGCACCCCGGGCGCTACCTTTGACAAGGGCGTCGAAGTGGCTATCACGCACCGCGCATTGTGGCAGATGGGCACCCTCAACCAGAACAACCTGGATTGGGGCATCGTGCCGTATCCCTGGGGTTCCGGCGTGACGTTCGGCACTCCGGGCGACATCAACACCATCGAAGGCTACCATTCCATGTACTATGACGCGGGCATCACCGGTTCCGTGCTGGCCGGCGTGGAAGTGGACTTCCCGGGCATGGAAAAGGACTATGTCATCGAGGCGCTGACGCACCTGACCTATGACCTGTTCTTCACCGAGGAGAGGCAGGCCGACATCGCGGCCATGGCTGCTCCCGACTATGAGCCCGACCTCCAGATGGATCCGTTCCCCAGCATGGTCGATGCGGAGATCTATCAGTGGATGAAGGAACGCATCATCTTCAACCCCATCGCAATGCTGAACAGCGCACGCCTTGGCCGCTCCTACGGGGATACCACTTCTCTGTACGGCCTGCTGGTCAAGCCCTTTGACGAGAACCTGCCCGTCCGCTCCACCATGGAAGCGGCTGCGCCTGAAATCGAGGCCAGCCTGAGAGACGCCGGCATCCTGAAATAATCTACCATGTTCCCTGGTGCGGGAAAACCCCGCACCAGGGCCTTATATTTATTCGTTTTTTGTCACCGCGCCTGATGGGCGCAAGGACAGAGATTTGGTAAGGAAGGGGTGTTGCCGCTTGACGAAGAGGATAGTGATTCTTCTTCTGCTGTCTGTGCTGATGGGCTGTCTGCTTTCAGCACAGGCCGGTGACGAGGTGCTGCCATACCGCGAGCAGGATGCGCTGAATGCGCATTTGCCGGCGGCGGTGCAGCCATTGGCGCTTGACTTGGCCGCCTTTACAGGCGAGGGCATGGCAGATGCGGCCCTGCTTGAGGATGGCAGTTTACTGACCGGCGGCAGCGGCGCGGTGATGTTCACCTTCCAGGCGCCGCAGGAAGCGCTGTACGAAATTGAAATAGAATACATGCCCGGCTCCGGTAGCGGCAGCACGATAGAACGCAACCTCTACTTAAACGGCATGCTGCCGTTTGAAGAGGCAAAAGGGCTGGCGTTTTCCCGCCTGTGGAACGACGCCAACCGCGATTACCAGAGCATATCGGGCAACCAGCCCTTTCCCTCCCAGGTGGAAGTGCCGCAGTGGCGCACCGTGCGCCTGAGCGATGCGCTGGGCTATGTGACGGAGCCGTTCCGCTTCCATGTGCTGGCGGGGGAAAACACCCTGCGGATAGAATCCATCCAGGATGGGATGTTCATCCGCAGCATTACGCTGATACCACCGAGTAAACTGCCCGCCTATCGGGACTATCTGACCGATGCCCTGGCGCAGGGCGCAACATATGCCAACATCGCGCCCATCAAAGTGCAGGGCGAGGATGCGGCGCTTAAATCCAGCCCCAGTTTTTACCCGGTCAATGACCGCACTTCCTCGATGAGTGAGCCGTATCACCCCAGTTATATTGTGCTCAATACCATTGGCGGCACTGCCTGGAACGCGCCGGGCGAGTGGCTGGCGTGGGACTTTGACGTACCTCAGGATGGGCTGTACCGCCTGGCGATGCGCTATAAGCAAAGCGCGCTGCGCGGCATGTATGCGGCCCGCCGGCTGCGCATCAACGGCGAGGTTCCCTTCCAGGAGGCCGATGAACTGCGCTTCCATCATGCCAGCGGTTTCCAGTTCCGTCCCATTGGCGCGCGGATGGATGCCCGGGAGGATGAAGGCTACTGGCTGTACCTCAAAAAGGGTGTCAACCGCATTGAACTGGAGGTTGCGCTGGGCGCGATGGGCAGTGTGCTCAGCGACATTGACCTGATTACGGCCGACCTCAACCGTCTGTACCGTGACGTCATTGCGATCACCGGCACGGTGCCTGACGTCAACCGCAACTACCAGTTGTTCAGCCGCATCCCGCACCTGCGCAATGACCTGTACGCCTTTCAGGATCGTCTTCAGAACATTTCAGATCGGCTGAGCGCCCTGACCGGGGAAGGCAACGAGCGTGCTGCCGGCCTGACACGCCTGCTGGCCATGATGGACAGCCTGACGGAGGGCGAGGAGCAGATGGTGCGCCATCTGTCGTCTTTCAAGGAATCCATCACCAGCATGGGCAAATCGGTGCTTGACCTTAAGGATCAGCCGCTGCTGGTGGATTGGCTGATGCTGCTGGGGAAAGACACCCCGCGCATCAAGGTCAACGGGAGCTTTTTCGATAACCTGGCGCACAATGCGCGTGCATTCGCCGGCTCCTTTACCAATGACTACAACACTGTGGGCGGCCAGGAGGCCATAGAAGCCGCAACGGAGATTGATGTGTGGATCAGCTCGGGCCGGGACCAGTTTGAAGTTATCCGCCGGCTGATCAACGAAAGCTTTACGCCTGAAACGGGCATCAGGGTCAACCTGAAGCTGATTGCCACCGATGTGCTGCTGCCGGCTACCTTTACCGGCACGGGGCCGGAGGTGGCGCTGCAAATCGGCAACACGGCGCCTGTCAACTTCGCATTCCGCGGCGCTGCGCAGGACCTGCGCGAGTTCTCGGATTATGAAGAAGTTGCCGCGCGCTTCCTGCCGGCGGCGATGCGCAGCTACACCTATGAGGGCGGCGTATACGCCCTGCCAGACCAGATGAGTTTTCCGGTGATGTTCTACCGCAAGGACATCCTGGACGAGCTGGGCTTGGATGTGCCCGAAACCTGGACAGATATGATTGACATGATCCCCGAATTCCAAAAGGGCAACATGGACATCTATCTGGATACCAACCCGCCCCAGACGCTGGGTGCGGCGGTGAGCATGGGCAACTCGCGCCCTGTGAACACCGTGTTCCTGTCGCGGCTGTACCAGACCGGCGGCGATGTGTACGATGAAAATGGCGAGCGTTGCCTGTTTGATACCGAGGAAGCCAACCTGGCCTTCCGCTGGTGGACGCAGTTCTACACCCAGCACGGGTTTGCGCGAGACATTGACTTTATTACCCGCTTCCGTTTGGGCGAGACGCCGCTGGGCATCGTTGACCTGTCCACCTACAACTCGCTGGCAGTTTCTGCGCCGGAAATCCGCAACCAGTGGTCCATCGCGCGGGTGCCTGGCACCGTGCAGGATGATGGCACGATCAGCCATGCGGTGCCGTGCGTAACCGGCGCCTCGATGATCATCAAAAACATTGCGGACAGCAATGGCACTAAGGAAGAGTCCTGGGAATTCCTCAAATGGTGGACAAGCCATGACACGCAAATCAAGTATGCCCGCGAGATGGAAGCTGTGCTCGGCCCCTCAGGACGCTATCTGGTCAGCAACCTGGACGCTTACCGCGAGGTTTCCTGGCCGCAGGATATCCGCCATACGCTGGACAGCATCCTGTCCGACTTGCGCGGCGTACCCGAGGTGCCCGGCGGCTACATCACCGGGCGGTATCTGAACAACGCGTTCCTTTCGGTCATCACCAGCTATACAAACCCGTCGGACGTGCTGTTTGAAAACGTGATACTGATCAACGACGAAATAACCGCCAAACGCACGGAGTTTGGCCTGAGTGTCTACCAGGCAAAAGGAGGGGAGGCGCCATGACACAGACTGGCAAGGCAAAGCCCAGCATTACGCTGTGGCAGTACCGCATGGGCGAAATACGGCGCTACCGCCAACTGTATGCGATGATCGCGCCCTATTTCCTGGCGTTCTCCGCTTTTACGGTGATCCCGGTGCTGGTATCGATCTTCTACAGCTTTACTCAGTTCAACGTGCTGCAGCCCGCCAAGTTTGTGGGCATGGACAACTACATCCGGCTGTTTCTGGATGATCCGGTCTTTCTGACTGCCATTCGCAACACGCTGATCATGGCGGTCATCATCGGTCCGGTGGGCTATATCATGTCCTTCCTGATGGCCTGGCTGCTCAATGAGCTGCCGCCCAAACTGCGCACTTTGCTGACGGTCATCTTCTATGCGCCGAGCATTTCAGGCAACGCCTATGTGGTGTTCCGGCAATTATTCTCGGGCGACGCTTATGGCTTTGTCAACGCGCAGCTGCTCAGCATGGGGTTGATTGCCAAGCCCATTCTGTGGCTGGCTGACCAGAAGTACATGATGCTCATTGTCATTCTGGTTTCGCTGTGGATGAGCTTGGGGGTAGGCTTCCTGTCCTTTATTGCCGGCTTGCAGGGAGTGGACCGCTCCCAGTACGAAGCCGCAGAGGTGGATGGCATTAAAAACCGCTGGCAGGAGCTATGGTACATTACGCTGCCCAACATGGGGCCGCAGTTGATGTTCGGCGCCGTCATGTCGGTGACCAACGCGTTGGCGGTGGCCGATGTGACCGTGGCGCTGACCGGTTTCCCGTCGCCCAGTTACGCCACCCATACCATCATCAATCACTTGAACGACTACGGTATCATCCGCATGGAGATGGGCTATGCCAGCGCCATTGCGGTGTTGCTGTTCATCGCGATGATATCGATTAACCGCTTTGTACAAAAAGCGCTGCGAAAGGTGGGCACATAAGATGGCAAAGGCTGAAAAAGAAAAGCTCACCCGTAACCAAAGGAAGATAGCGCGCATCAGGCGCAAGGCGGAGCGCGCCCAGCGAAAGGGCAAGCCGCGCACCCGCTTTGGCAAGGCGCTGACCAAGGGGCGCAGCAACCGTACCGTACGCGGCAGCATAGCGCTGCTCATCAATCTGTTCCTGTTCGCTCTGTTGATGGTGTTCCCGGTGGTTTTCCTGGTATCCAACGCCTTCAAACCCATCAACGAACTGTTCATCTTCCCGCCCAAGCTGTTTGTGATTAATCCGACGCTGGACAACTTTACTGACCTGTTCGACCTGCTGAGCAACTCCCTGGTGCCGTTTACGCGCTACCTGTTTAACACCTTGCTCATCGTGCTGTTAGGCTCCATCGGGCATATCCTCTTGTCCAGCATGGCGGCCTTCCCGCTGGCCAAGTTCAGGTTTCCCGGGGCCAAGACGCTGTCCAATATCGTCACGCTGTCGCTGATGTTTACCGCAGCCGTCACCGCGGTGCCTAACTACATCATCATGAGCAGGCTGGGCCTTGTGGATACCTATTGGGCCATTATCCTGCCGGCGTTTTCCATGTCGCTGGGCTTGTTCCTGATGAAGAACTTCATGGAGCAGGTGCCAGACGCCCTGGTGGACGCGGCGCAAATCGACGGCGCTACATACTTCACGATGTTGTGGCGCATCGTGATGCCGGCAGTCAAGCCGGCGTGGATCACACTGTTTATCGTGTCCTTCCAGACGCTGTGGGGCAACACCGCAGGCAACTTCATCTACACAGAAAGCATGAAGCCGCTGCCTGCGATGCTGTCACAAATCGCCGGCTCCGGCGTAGCGCGCGCCGGCGTGGTGGCGGCCACCTCGCTGATCATGTTCATCGTGCCGGTGGTTGTGTTCACCGTATCGCAGTCCAACGTGCTGGAGACCATGTCCACTTCGGGCATCAAGGAATAGGGGGGATAGGGATGAAACGATTGAAGTTTGCCCTGATCCTGCTCATGTGCCTGTTCGCAGCGCTGCCTGCGCACGGCGAACAGGTGCGGGAGCCGGGCAGTTACCAGTATTCACCCTACGGCGAGCCTGTCACGGCGGTGCCAGCGTATACGCTCAAGCGGTCTTTCTACGCGGCCGACCTGCCGGGTGCCCGGTCGCTCAGCAACCTGCGCGATGCCCATGTAGCAGGCGACCGTATCTACGTACTGCGCGATGAGGAGCTGATCATCCTCACATCGGGGTTCCGGGTGCTGAAATCCATCAGCGCGTACACCGATGCACAGGGCAATGAGGTAAAGCTTACCGGCGCCAGCGGCGTTACCGTCGACCGGAATGGCGGAATCTATGTCTCCCGCGCCGATGCAGGCGAAATCCTGCATTTTGAGCCGGATGGGAACCTGCTGCGCGTCATTGGGCGCCCGGACATCAAGGGCTTTGAAAACGTGGCGTACAAGCCCATCAAGTTAGCTGTGGACGATGCCATGCGCATCTATGTGGTGGCCCAGGGCATGTACGAAGGCATGGTGGAATTAAACCCCGATGGGAGTTTCTCGCGCTTCTTTGGCGTCAACAAAGTGACGTTCAGCTTCGCGCAGTATATCTGGCGGATATTTGCCACCCGTGAACAGCTGCAGCGGCAGCAATTGTGGCTGCCTACGGACTTTACCAACATCGCCATTGACGATCGCGGCTTCATCTACGCCACCATTCAGGACGAAAAAGGCCAGATCATCAAGCGCCTCAACGCCAAGGGCGAAAACATCCTGCGGGTCGTTGATGCCCCGGACCCTAACGGTGATCTTTGGTTCAACGAATCCGGTGTAGGCATCCCGGTGGGGCCGTCTGTCTTTATCGCCGTGGACACCAACCCCTATGGCGTGTTCATCTGCCTGGATCAGAAGCGTTCGCGCGTCTTTGGCTACAACGAGGACGGCCGCCTGCTGTACATCATCGGCGGGCCGGGGCAGCGCGAAGGCCAGTTCCGCAACCCGGTGGACGCGGACTTTGTCGGCGATGACATCATGGTGCTGGATGCGCTTTCCCAGTCCATCGACCTGTACAGCCCCACGGCATACGGCCGCGCCATTCACGATGCCGTGCGGCATCAATATACCTTCGACTATGACCAGGCTTCCACTTTCTGGCGCGAGGCGCTGGCCTACAACCACAACTTTACGCTGGCCTATTCGGGCATCGGACGCTCCCTGCTGCGTGCCGGACAATACGATGAGGCCATGGAATACCTCAAAATGGGGGAGGACCGGGAGTATTACTCCAAAGCCTTTGAAAAGGTGCGCAACCGCGACCTGAAGGAGTGGTTCGTGCCCGGCATGATTGCGCTGATTGCGCTGATCATCCTGTCAAAGACGGTGAAGTATATCCGCAAACGCAGGAAGGAAAAGGAGGGCGTGGCATGAGCACGGCAAAGCAGGCACACGGCAATTGGCTGGGCGCTTTGCGCGCAGGCATGGCGTACTTGAAGGAGACGTTCTGGACGTTTCCCACTTACATCCTGGGCCGCCCCTTCAAAGGCTTCGAGGAGATGAAGACCGAGCATCGCGGCAGCATGCTGTACGCGGTGACGATGTTCATCCTCAGCGCCCTGATGAACATTGTGGAGTTTGTGTACACGGGTTTTCTGGTCAACTACAACAACCCGTACATGATCAACTCCATTTTCCTGGCGATGGTGACCATCTTCCCGGTCGTGCTGTTTGTGGTGGCCAACTGGTCGGTGACGACGCTGCTGGAAGGCAAGGGCCGCATGAAAGACATCTTCATGGTGCTGATGTATGCGATGTTCCCCTTCCTGCTGCTGCGGCTGGTCAGCCTGTTCCTGACCAATGTGCTGACGCTGGAAGAAATGATGGTGTCCTATACGCTGGTCAGCATCGGCAGCGTGCTGATGTTCGCCTACATGTTCATTGGCCTGATCTCGGTGCACGAGTATTCTTTCGGCGCAGCCATCGGATCGCTGCTGCTGACGGTGGTGGCCATGATGATCATTGTGTTTATCCTGATGCTCTTGTTCACCCTGGCTGCGGACGTGGTGGATTTCGTCCGCGTGGTGTACAAGGAACTGATGCTCAAATTCGCTTGACGGCAGGAAAGGAGGGGCGAACATGAAAAAAATATCGCTATTGTTGGCGCTGCTGCTCATCCTGATGCCGTCCTGCGTGATGGCCGGACAGGTCGAAGAAGGCCTGCTGACGTATGAATCGGACGGTGCCGTACTGACCATCGACCCGGCTACCATGGCTGTAAGCTTTACGCCCGCCGGCAGCGAGGTGACCTATACCACGGCGGTGCTGCAATCCACCTCAGGCAGCCGCGCGATGAAAAACCTGCAAAAATCTGCCCTGTCCGTGCAGTACATCGCCAATGCCCTCGCGGGCACCATCAGCGCAATGGACAGTTTCTCCATGTCGGTGGACCTGGGCGAAGCCACGGTGGAACGGTTGCCCGAAGGCTTCCGCGTATCCTATGGCATCGGCTCGAATGAGTTGGTGGTAGACGACCTGCCCAAGATGATCCCGGTGGAGATCTATCACGAACGCCTGAAGCCCGCCTGGACGGAGAAGAACGATAAGCTGTTCAATTCCAACTACCGCGTGGTGCCGCGTGGCGATGGCAGCAGCGTGTTTGTGCGCGCCAAGGACGACCTGGGCAAGCTGGTCATCTCCCAGTTGTATGAGCTGATCTTCACCCAGGGCGGCTACACCCTGGAAGAGCGTGACGCCCACAACGCGGAGTACGGCCATGAGGTAAAAACCAACCCGCACCTGGACGTGGTGATGGATTTCCTGGTGGATGGGGGCGATCTGGTGGTTTCCCTGCCCATGAACGAGGTCAAAACCACCATTGACAACGACCTGATTGCAATCGACGTGCTGCCCTACTTCCTGTCCGCCGACAGGGCGCAGAAGGGCTACCTGTTTGTGCCCGATGGCTCGGGCGCGATTATGAATTTCTCCAACGACCGCTTGGGCATCGCCGCCTACTCCACCACGGTGTATGGCCGCGATCCGCTCATCCGCGCAGATGAATACCGCCCGGCGGCATACCCGACCAACCTGCCCGTCTACGGTATCAAGGACGAGACGGGCGCTGTGCTGTGCATCATTGAGGAGGGGGCCGAACTGGCCACCATCACCGCCGACATTGCCGGCCACAGCGATGACTACAACCGCGTGTTTTCCAGTTTCACGCTGCGCAACATCGAGCGCGTGGCCATGGGCGGCAACAAAACGGTCACCACGCCGCGCTACGCCGAGGACACATATACCGGCAACATCCGCCTGCGCTATCGCTTCCTGCCGGGTGCCGACCAAACCTATGTCGAAATGGCGGATGCCTACCGCACCTACCTGCTTGAAGGCGGCGTCCTGAAGGAAACCGAGCCGGCCGGCCATGCGCCGCTGTTCATCGAGATGATCGGCGCAGTGCGCAAGCAGAAGTTCCTGCTGGGCATTCCGTATAATTCCACGGTGCAGGCAACCACCATCGCCCAGGCCGGGCAGATATACGATGCCCTCAAGGCCGCCGGCATGGGCAACATCCAGTTGCTGTATTCCGGGCTGTTCCGTCAGGGGGTCAAGCACGGTCCCCTGGACAAAGGCGCCCTGGATGGCGGCTTAGGCGGCGCGCAGGCGCTCAAAGACCTGGCAAAGCGCCTGGAGCGCAACGGCGACACCCTCTATCCGTCCATCTTCCTGGGCCGGGTATACAATACGCGTGGCTTTTCAGCCGTCCGCAATGCCGCCCGCACGCATGATGGCGACACGGCAGTGGTCTAGGAGGCAAGCGAGCCGCAGTTGCGCGGCGTGCCATATTTTGGCAGTGCGTATCTGTCACCGCTGTACCTGAAGGATTACACTGCTTCGGTGCGCAGCCAGTTGGAAAAATTGGGCGTGACCGGCGTCAACGTGCAGGATTTGGGCAACACGCTGGTGGGCACCTACAAACGGCGGGAACATGTCTCTCCCATCCATGCGGTACCGTATGTGGAGTCTGCGCTGGAGTTGCTGAATGACCAGAAACTCATGCTGGACTGCCCCAACCTGTACGCGCTGCCCTATGCAGACGTGCTGACCAACGTGCCCGAGCAGGGCAACGGCTACAAGCTGCTGGACGCCGATATACCCTTCCTGCAGATGGTGTACGATGGCTGCCTGACATATTCCGGCGTATCCTGGAACCTGGAGCCCCAGATCCCGCTGGAGCGCCAGCTGCTCCATGCCATGGAAGGCAAGACCGCTCCGCGCTTCACGCTGACTTGGGAGAAGCCTACCATATTTCATGACACCATTGACATGACGTTCCTTGGTTATTTTTCTACCTGGCACGAGGAAAGCCTGCCCGTCATCCAGCGCGCCTATGAAGCGTATGATGCATACTATCAGCAGGTGGCAGATGCCCGCATTGTCCGGCACGATATCCTCAGCCCAACCCTGCGCGCAGTGCACTTTGACAACGGCGTGCAGCTGCTGCTCAACTACAGCGACCAGGAGGCAACTGCGGATGGCATCACCATCCCGGCCAACGGCTATATCCTGTCAGGAGGTGAATAATATGGCTGGCGAAAAACGAAGTTGGTACTATCGGCTGAGTTTCCCCCGAAAGACAGCCCTGTGGGGGTTCATCTTCCTGCTGCCCTGGCTGCTGGGCTTCCTGCTGCTGTTTCTGGTGCCCATGGTACAGACCTTCCAGTACTCCTTCAACCAACTGGAGATTGTGCCCACCGGCGGCATCAAGCTGACACCTGCCGGCTTTGAGAACTTCCGCCACGCGCTGCTGGTGGACCCCAATTTCAACCCGGCGCTGGTCAACACGCTGATTGAAGTGCTGTTGTACACGCCGATGATCATCATCTTCTCCCTGCTGTGCGCCATTTTGCTCAACGGAAAATTCCGGGGCCGCGCAGTAGCGCGCGCGATATTCTTCATCCCCATCATCATGGCGACCGGCCTGATGATGGAGCGGGTGACCAACCTGTCCGGCCAGATGCAGGCCGCCACCGAAGGCGAAGGCGCCGTCTACGGCGCCGGGTTTATCGCGCAACTGCTGTTCAACCTGGGCATTGGCAATCAGCTGGTGCAATACCTGCTGGACATGGTCAACCGCATCTTTGAGATTATCTCGCTGTCCGGTATCCAGATCCTCATCTTCCTGGCATCGCTGCAGGCCATCTCTCCCTCACTGTATGAGGTGGCCAAAATCGAGGGCGCGACGGCCTACGAAACGTTCTGGAAGGTGACGGTGGTGATGGTGTCACCCATGATATTGACCTGCACCATCTATACCATGAGCGACCTGTTTGCGCGCAGCGACATCATGACCCTGGTGTACGACCTGGCTTTCCGCCAGTCCCGCTATGGCCTGAGCGCCGCGATGAGCAGCATCTACCTGCTGCTGAGCGTGCTGACCATCAGCATCGTCGTGTTGATGCTGCGAAAGGTGGTGTTCTACTATGACTGAACTGACAGAGCGCCTTGTGCTTCCCGACGAGAAACTGAAGCGGCGCGAGCAGCGCAAGATACGTGCCGCCAATGCCGCGCGCAGTTTTGTGGTCAACGTGTTCCGCTATGCGCTGATTATCTGCCTGTCCTACCTGATCTTGGCGCCGATCTTGATCAACATCTCCACGGCGTTTACCTACCCCAAGGATGTGGGCCTGTCCTCCTCCATATGGATCCCCTCGCGCGTATCGTTGGAGAACTGGCATGTATCCATGCTGGTGCTCAAATATAAGACCGCGCTGCCCTACACCCTTGTACAAACGGCCATAATCGCCATTCTGCAAACGCTGTGCGCCATGCTGGCTGCATACTCCTTCGCCCGGCTGAAGTTCCCTGGGCGCGGGCTGCTGTTTGCGTTCGCGGTGTTCACCATCATCGTGCCGCCGCAGGTGTTCATGCTGCCGCAGTACGTTTACTTCCGCAATTTTGATTTCTTCGGCATTATCAAAGCCATCACCGGCAAGCCGCTCAACCTGCTGGGCAACCCGTTGTCGCTGGTGCTGATCAACATCACCGGCGTGGGCCTGAAGGGCGGTCTGTATATCTACATCCTGCGCCAAACCTATCGGGGCCTGCCCAAGGCGCTGGAAGAGGCCGCCTATGTGGACGGCGCCGGCTTTATGCGCACCTTCTGGGGCATTGTGGTGCCCTCGTCCTCCTCGGGGCTGCTGACGGTGATGGTGCTGTCCTTCGTGTGGAACTGGAACGATGCATATTACATCCGCCTGTTTGACTCCGCCAACACCAATAACCTGATGCTGGCCTACACCCGTGCCGTGGGCTCGGTGGACGAAGCCATTGCCCGCATCGCCACCCAGGTGCCCGCGCACTACGCTTTCCTGCAAAAGAATCCCATGTACGAAGCCGCCATCGGCAAAACCGCCGCCCTGCTGGTCTTCCTGCCGCTGGTGATCCTGTACCTGTTCATCCAGCGCCGCTTCGTGCAAGGCGTTGAGCGCAGCGGTATCGCAGGGGATTGATACTCAAAACAGAAATGTCGTAAACAATCACCCGGAGCAAAGCGTATGTTTTGTTCCGGGTGATTGTTTTATTCCAGTCTTAATTGCATCGTTGCGCCGGGCCTTTTGTCGCCCTGCCGCCTCAGTCGATCTCAACGTAGCTTTAGTTACGCCCTCGGTTTCCTTCCTTGCAGGCCAACAAAATCCCCCGCCGCTTTGGATGCAAAAAAGCTTTACACCAGTATTACACTCCTGCATGCGGACTGGATTCTCCTGATGTTGACTTTTTCTTTCCTGTGAAAGTACAATATAATGCGTAGTTCTATATATAAACTACCATAAATAGAAAGGAGAAAAATATGAAAGCGGGAATCTATCACGGTATCAGGCAGGTAGCTGTCGAGCAGCGAGACAAACCCGCCATCGGCCCCAGAGATGTGCTGATTCAGGTCACCTACGCTGGTATCTGCGGCACTGACATCGGCGCGTACCTGCATGGCGGCGACGCGGTGGGTATTTACCCCGGCAACGAGTTTGGCCACGAGTTTGTGGGCATCGCGGCAGAGGTAGGCGCTGAGGTACAGGGCATCACAAAAGGCATGCGGCTGACCATCAACCCTACTGATCGGCGCTCGGTGGAAACCAGTGGCATGAATACCACCGAAATCGCTGACATGGCGGGTGCCTTTTCCCAGTATGTGTATGTGGAAAACGCCCGGCTGAACAAAAATGTTTTCCACTTGCCCGATACATTGCCTGATGAAATTGCCATGCTGACCGAGCCTCTCAGCGTGTCCATGCATGCTGTCAACCTGTCGCAAGCTAAAAAAGGCGACAAGGTGCTGGTGTACGGGGCGGGCACCATCGGTCTATCCGCTGTGGCCGCCCTCAAATACAAAGGCGTTACCGACATCATTGTGTCCGATATCAACGATTTCAAACTGAGTTTTGCAGAAAAGCTGGGGGCGGTCCCTTTCAACTCCAATGGCAAGAGTCTGCCTGACTTCGTTAAGCAGACCTGGGGTACCCTTAAGGGCAACGCCTCTGAGAATACCTGGAATGCCGATGTGGTGCTGGACTGCGCCGGTGCGCCCCAAATCCTGCAGGAGTACATGGACAATGCGAAAACCAACTCCACCTTCGTGGAGGTAGCCATCAACATGCAGCCCAGCGAGCTGAGCCTGTTCTGGCTGCTGGCCAAGGAAGCAGTCATCAAGGGCTCACGTGGCTATACGCCGGAGGATATCCTTCAGTCCATTGATGCCCTCAATCATCCCGACTGCAAATTGAAGGAGATCATCACCCACACCTTCTCCCTGGAGGAGCTGCCGAAGGCATTTGAAGTCGGCAGCAATCCCAACCAGGCGGTAAAGGTCGCCATCAAACACAGCCTGTAAGCCTTCCTGTCCCTTCTGTAATTACTTTATGCGGTTTGGCGCCATCATGGCAGATGAGCGGCGCCGGACCGCATTGTATAATAACGGAGATATGAGCATTCCACGGGCGGCCTGTTTCGTGTATACTGGTCACGGCATCACAATACACAAGAGGAGGCACTATGGCGTTTTCTGTCAACCATCCCATCCTCTACCTGTTCTCGGGCATCGTGGTGGCCTTCATCCTGGCGCAGTCGGTCTATTTTCTGGTAAAGGCGGCAGCCCGCGCGCGGGAATTGGGCATATCGGGCGCCACCATCCGCAAGACCGTGCTGTCCAGCGCGCTGTTTTCCGTCGCGCCCGCGGTGTCCATCCTGGTGGGCGTCATCACGCTGTCGCAGTTCATCGGCCTGCCCTACCCCTGGCTGCGGCTGTCCGTGCTGGGCGCGGTCACCTATGAACTGCCGGCCGCTACCCTGGCCGCGGGCGCCATGGGCGCGGAAGTCACCCAGACCATCAGTGACGCCCGCGTCTTTTCCACCATCGCCTGGGTGATGGCGCTGGGCATCCTGTCCGGGCTGATCCTGGTGCTGGTGGCGCTGCGCAAAATCCAATCGGGCATGGTCAGCCTGGCCGGGCGCGACAAGCGCTGGGGCGAGATTCTGACCGACGCGCTGTTTCTGGGCATGATATCGGCCTTTGTGGGGTTGCTGTTCGCCCGGGTGCGCGAGGGACTGCCCGGCTTCATCCCGCTGGCGGTGGCGCTGGTCTCCGCCCTGCTGATGGCGGTGTGCGGGCTGCTGATGAAGGCCTTCAAGTGGCAGTGGCTGTCCCAGTACGCGCTGCCGCTGTCCATGCTGGGCGCGATGGCGCTGAGCATCCCCATTACGGCGCTGATGGGCGGAGGACACTGAGATGGGTAAAACAAAGACTGTGGTCAATGAATCGGCCTACGAGCGTTCCCTGCACGCCGCCGGACGGCTGTGGGGCAGCCTGGCGCTGCTGCTGATGCTGCTGGTGCCCGCCGCCATCAGCCTGTACTTTAACGCCTGGCCGCCGCTGGCGCCCTTCCTCAAGGCGCTGCTGGGCGTGCTGCCCATGTACTGGACGGTGGGCATCATCGAGGTGTTCACCTTTGTGCCGATGCTGGGCACCGGCGGCTCCTACCTGGGCTTTGTGACCGGCAACCTGACCAACCTCAAGGTCCCTGCCGCGCTCAATGCCATGCAGGCTGCTGGGGTGCGCGCCGGCACGGAGGAGGGCGATGTGGTTTCGACCATCGCCATCGCCTCCAGCTCCATCGTCACCACGCTGGTCATCGCGGTGGGCGTCTTTCTGCTGGGCTTTTTGCGCCCGGTGCTGGAGTCGCCACAGCTGAAGCCCGCCTTTGACAACATCCTGCCCGCGCTCTTTGGCGCGCTGGGCGTGGTGTTCATCAGCAAGAATCCTAAAATCGCCGCGGCGCCGCTGCTGTTCATGGTGGCGCTGTTCATGGCGGCGCCCGGGCTGTCTTCCAGCGTGTCCATCCTGGTGCCCGTAGGCGCGCTGATTGCCATCGCTGTGGCGCGCTTTTTGTACAAGCGCGGCAAACTGGGTTCTCCTGGGGAGCGGGGCTGATGTTCGCGCTTTGCCTGACGCTGGGCCTGCTGGCCGCCTTTGTGGCGGCAATCGTCATCCGCGCGCTGCGCTTTGTGCCGTGTGAGGAGCCGGAGACGCCCGCGGAACATATCCCGGCAGACCAGGCCGCGCTGGCTGCGCAGCTGCAGGCCATGCTGCGCCTGCCTACCGTGAGCGCCACGGAGGAGGGCCTGACCGACGATGCCGTCTTTGAAAGCTTCCGCGCCCTGCTGGCGCGGTTGTATCCCACCCTGTTTGCCCGCTGTGCGCCGGAGCGCCACGGCAGGCACGGCCTGCTGCTGAGGATTCAAGGCCGGTCCCCGGACGCGCCCTCGGTGCTGATGGCCCATTACGATGTGGTGCCCGCGGAGGAGGAAGGCTGGACGCACCCGCCCTTCGCCGGCAACATCATGGAGGGCGAGCTATGGGGACGCGGCGCGCTGGACACCAAGTGCACCGTGATGGGCATCCTGGCCGCGGCGGAGGCCCTGCTGCGGGAAGGTTTTGTGCCCAGGAATGATGTCTATCTCTCCCTGGGCGGGGATGAGGAAACCCTGGGGCAGGACGCCTCCGCCATCGTGGACGCGCTGGAGGCGCGCAGCCTGCGCCCGGCCTTTGTGCTGGATGAGGGCGGCGCGGTGGTGGACAGGGTCTTCCCCGGCGTAGGCCGCCCGGCAGCGTTGGTGGGCATTGCCGAGAAGGGCAGCGCCTTTGTGGATGTGTGCGCAGCGGGCCGCGGCGGCCACGCCAGCGCGCCGCCCTCCCGGCAGGCGGTGGGTCAGCTGTGCCGCGCCCTGGTGAACATCCAAAAGCGCCAGGCGCCCTTCACGCTGACCGCGCCCGCCCGCGCGCTGTTTGACACCCTGGGGCGTCACGCCGGCTTTGGATACAGGCTGATTTTCGCCAATCTCTGGTGCTTCCGCCCGCTGCTGGATTTGGTTTGCAGGCAGTCCGGCGGCGAGCTCAACGCCCTGGTGCGCACCACGGCGGCGCTGACGCGGTTGTCTGCCTCCCCGGCTTACAATGTGCTGCCGGCCGAGGCAAGCGCCGGGGTCAATCTGCGGCTGATTCCGGGGGACAGCGCGCAGGCCGCCATGGATCGGCTGCGGCGCGTGCTGGGGAAGACCGGCGCCACAGCGCGCCTGGTGAAGGCCAGCGCGCCCTCGCCTGTCTCGCCTGCTGAGGGCCAGGCTTGGCAGCGGCTGGGCAGCGCCATCGCGCACACTTTTCCCGGCGCCATCCGCTCGCCCTACCTGATGATGGCAGCCAGCGACAGCCGGCACTACTGCCGCATCAGCGAGCATGTGTACCGCTTTTCGCCGCTTTCGCTGGACCGGGCGCGCCTGGGCCTGATCCACAACCAGGATGAGCGCATCCGGCTGGACCTGCTTGGTGACATCTACCGCTTCTATATCCGCGTGCTGCGGCAGTGTTAGGAAGCGTTGATTATCCATCCCTGGTTATTATGCCCCTGGCGCGCCGGCCAGGCCGCCGGACAACACGTGCAGAAATATTAAAACAAACAGGAGATCACATGGCACAGAAGATTCCACGGCCCGAGCATCCCCGGCCGGATTTTGAACGAAGCAGCTTTTTCAATCTCAACGGCACCTGGCGCTTCGCCTTTGATGACGGCAGCCGGGGCCTGCGGGAGGGCTGGGAGCAGCCCGGCCATGTCCTGGATCGCGACATCCTGGTGCCCTTCGCCTACCAGAGCGAGCGCAGCGGCATCGGCGGGGACGAGATTCATCCCATCCTCTGGTACCGCCGCGCCTTCACCCTTCCGGCGGACATGGTGGGCAAACGCGTATGGCTGCGCTTTGGCGCGGTCGATTTCAAAACCACCGTATGGGTCAACGGGCGCTGCGCAGGCAGCCACGTGGGCGGCTACACCCCCTTTGG
>ENA-UPTA01001240-UPTA01001240.1-activated-sludge-metagenome-genome-assembly--contig:-NODE-1240-length-28691-cov-10.914269_pt1 | contig 28691 bp, 32 predicted proteins | sample MGYA00238184_ERZ773361 | MGnify/ENA primary metagenome ERZ773361 (study PRJEB29100, sample SAMN05720205) | activated sludge metagenome | isolation source: anaerobic digester from wastewater... | reverse complement strand
ACGAGAAGCCATTTCTTGAATTTGATATTACAAATGTAAAAGAACAGGTTATTAATGAAATAAAGAAATTTCATAAATCTTATTTTGACCTGAATCAAATTATCAGTGCAGCGAGCGAATTAAAATTCTCCAATGATATAAAAATTATCTTTGCTAATGAATTGAATAGTCCTACTCCAGATTTTGTAAAATATTTTATTAATAAAGTCTACGAAGGCAGAGCTACAGAAAAGGTGATGATTCAGTTCACAGATCTGGTTAAAAAAACACTTAATCAGTACCTGAGCGATCTTATAAGTGAACGGTTAAAAGCCGCACTTGATAAAGAAACCGAAAAAGAAACAGAACTTGCTAAGCTGGAAGAAGCAAAAAAACTAGAAGAAGCGAACAAAACTGTAACAACTGAAGACGAAATGGAGGGATTTTTTATTGTCAAAGCAATTCTTTTAGCTAAAATTCCGAGTGAACGAATATTCTATCAGGATTTCCAAGCATTCTTCAGTGTTGTTTTAGACAATTCTAGGCAGAAAACTGTTTGTAAACTGTGGCTAAATGATGAAAAAAAATATATTAGTTTTGAAGATGAAAATAAAAAACAAATCAAACTAGAATTGTTCAAGCTTGATGATATCTATAAATATTCTTTCCAAATACTAGCAGCTGCTGATAAGTTCTGCAACAGCATTAAATAAAATATATTACAAATTATTCTGAGGCAGGTTCATTCCTGCCTTTTTTATTTGGTTAAATTTTATATTCAGTGTATATTTATATCTTGAGTTAGAAAAGTAAATAGGTGTTAATAATTTTAAATAGTGGTTGATATGACTAAACAGAACGAAGCGCTTTCTTATTGCGGGATATACTGCGGAAGTTGTAAGAATTATAAGCAGAATATGAATTGTATGGGATGCAGATATGAGGAATCTATGGTGGATGATTGCCCGACTCGTGCTTGCGCGATTAAAAGAGGGTTGGTTCACTGCGGAGAATGTGACGAATTCCCGTGCGATGTTCTGAAAGAATTTTATGAGGATGGAGTTTGCCTTCATAAGCAGGCATTCGAGGATATGAAGCATATCAGAGAGATCGGGGTTGATGCATGGCTGATTGAGCAGGAAAAAAGTAGAAAAACGTGAAGTAAAAATTTATACGAACTTTTTTTAAAATATTTTTATAAAAATTAGAAGAGTGTCATTAGATGAACGTCATCTTTTTGTATATTGTCTAAAAAACAATGTATAAGTAGGTTATGGTTATGAATGAAATAGAAAAGTTTGAAGAGAAAGAGTTAAGAGAGAAGATCTATAATATCCGGGGATTTCAGGTAATGCTGGACAGAGATCTGGCTGAGCTGTATGGAGTAGAGACCAGAAGAATAAATGAGCAGGTGAAGAGAAATAAAGACAGGTTTCCAGAAAAGTATTGCTTCAAGCTAACTGAGCACGAGAGAAACGAACTGGTCGCAAAATGCGACCGGTTCAACAAAATGAAGCATTCCACTTCGCTCCCCACAGCATTTACCGAGCATGGAGTATCCATGTTGTCATCAGTTTTAAAAAGTGAAATCGCGATCAGAATTAGTATCATGATTATAGATGCTTTCATTGAAATGCGGAAAATTATTCAGTCCAATGGTCTTTTATTTCAGAGGATGGATAATTTGGAAGTAAAGCAGATCGAGACGGATAAAAAAGTAGAGAAAATACTCGATGCCATGGAGAGCGGAGAGATTAAGCCTAAACAGAAAATATTCTTCGAAAATCAGGCTTATGATGCGTATATGTTTGTGTCAAATATTTTCAGAAGCGCTAAGAAATCGATTATGATCATAGATAATTATGTAAATGATTCCGTTCTGACGGTATTGTCCAAGCGTAGAAAGGGAGTTAAGGCTGCGATCTATACAAAGACGATTTCAGATCAGCTCAGGCTGGATGTAAAGAAATTCAATGAGCAGTACGATCCCGTTGAGCTAATAGAGTTCAAGAATTCGCACGACAGGTTCATTATAATTGACGATAAGATCATTTATCACTTCGGGGCGTCGCTGAAGGATCTGGGCAGGAAATGGTTCGGATTCTCAAGAATGGATATCGGGGCTGTCGAAATGCTGTCAAGGTTAGGGAAGTAAAGAACACAGGATGAGTGTCAGTTCAGGTTTTTATTATTTTGTTTTACAGTTGATTGGTATTATTAAATGTTGTATATTTAAGATGTGCTTAAAACGGGATGAAGATTTATTAAAACCGGAGAAGATGGAAGGTTTAAAGAATCCGTACAGAAAAAAAGAGATATTAAGTACAGCAAGGAAAATATATTAAACCATTGATCGGTTCACTGGAAAAATACTTGTAAAGTTTAATCAAAGAAATAAGAAGAAGTGAGGATATAATGAAGAAATATTTTTTAATCGGGTTATGCATGATCGCGCTTCTGTTGATCGCCGGCTGTACAGCCGGGGCGAACAATGTTGTGAACATTCTTGACATTACGAAAGAGCCGGTCGGTTTCTGGTTCGGATTGTGGCACGGATCGATATCACCGATAACTCTGATCATTTCGTTGTTCAATGACAATATCGGGATGTATGAAGTGTATAATAACGGCGGCTGGTACGATTTCGGTTTCCTACTCGGAGCAGGCGGCGTGTTCGGCGGCGGTATAAAGATCATATTGTAAAGGAAGATCATGGAATCAATAAGAGAGATTTACAGAATAGGTCACGGACCTTCGAGCAGCCATACTATGGGACCGAGAAAAGCTGCGGATATTTTCAGAAAAAGAAATCCTGATACTGATTCTTTCAGAGTAACGCTTTACGGAAGCCTGGCAGCGACCGGGAAAGGGCATCAGACTGACAGGACTATAATTGATGCGTTCATGCCTGCAGCTACTGAGATAATCTGGAAGCCTGAAGTATCGCTGGAATATCATACGAATGCCGTAAAATTCGAGGCTTTAGGATCAGACGGAAAATCAAAGTCCGAATGGACTGTTTACAGTCTCGGAGGAGGTAAGATAACTGATCTGTCTGCAGAATTCAAAGATGAGGATATATATCAGCTTACTACGATGGATCAGATCCTGTGGTATATCAAGGATACAGGCAAAAGTTTCTGGGAGTATGTTATCGAAACCGAAGGCGACAGTATTAACGATTATCTTCTGGAAGTGTGGAATATCATGCAGGACTCGATCGCGAGAGGTATAGACAGCGAAGGGGTGATCCCCGGAGGGCTGAAGCTGTCAAGAAAAGCGTCCTCGTTCTATGTAAAATCGAAAGATTATACGGGATCTTTAAAAGGGAAGAGCAGGATATTCTCTTATGCACTCGCTGTTGCTGAAGAAAACGCATGCGGCGGAAAGATCGTTACAGCACCGACCTGCGGGTCATGCGGAGTTCTTCCAGCGGTTTTGAAAACCATGCGAGACAGCTTTGAGTTCTCCGATCAGAAGATCATAAGAGCGCTCGCTACGGCAGGGCTTATCGGAAATATCGTTAAGAAGAACGCTTCTATATCAGGAGCTAAAGTAGGCTGTCAGGGCGAGATCGGTACGGCCTGCGCCATGGCCTCTGCAGCTGCAACTCAACTTTTAGGCGGCACTCCATATCAGATTGAATATGCGGCTGAAATGGGGATGGAACACCATCTCGGACTGACCTGCGATCCGATCAACGGGCTGGTTCAAGTACCGTGTATAGAAAGAAACGCTTTCGCAGCTGAAAGAGCGCTTAATACTTCGACCTTCGCAATTATTTCCGACGGGAGACACTTGGTGTCGTTTGATAAAGTAGTAAAAACTATGAATCAGACCGGTCACGATCTGCCGAGTATTTACAAAGAGACATCTGAAGGCGGACTGGCGATCCATTAGTTTTCATAAAAAGAATTAATTATACTCTTGACTTCAATACCCGAAATTTAATATTTTACTTAGTAACTGATAATTTAAAATCCGGGGGTTTTTTATGAAAAAGCATATTTCTTTGCTGATCTTATGTGCGCTTTCATTTATGGTTCAGGCACATACGATATTTACAACAGAACCTGTCGGCAGCAGTCTGACACTCGATGATTTCAGCGTTGTGTCAAGCTACATTGTCGGGACGAATACTCCATATACTGCGTACGATTATCTCGCCTACAGCACAAGTTTTCTGGTGTTAAACGGCGGTGTACCGGTGGAAGTAAACAGCGCTAATTCTCAGGATTGGAACAATGATCCTCCAGAACCGTACGCCGGAGCTTTTTTTATCCCGGGGAACCATGAAGACTGGACTTATGATAATCCCGGTTCGACCGATGTCTGGAGCAATGTAATAAAATACCAGTCGGGTGATATTAATTTTGTCGGAGGAGTGGGTAACAGGCTTTATGATCCCAGTCCGACTCTCGGTCCTCCTTATTGCGAATGGCTGCCAATTTGTCAGTTCACAAATATAAGCCCGACTGACCTTTCCGTGAAAATGTTCAGGTACATGAGGCCGATTACTACAAGCGGCGCAGCTTTTTACAGTAATCATTACACAGGCGTTTATGATTATGATAACATTGACGGAACTTCAGACGATTTTGTAGCATCTTATGTACCTCCAAATCCAAGCTGTTATTGGCCTGCCGGATGCCCGATAGACCATTACCGCCTTCAGAATTTTACTGATCCGACTATTTATGATGCCCTATCTGCCGGCGGCGCTGATTACAATCTGACGAATAAAACAGATTATGTTATTTCGAATTTATGCGAAGTCTGCTATTAGTACAAAGTACTTACGATAAAACAGAACCAGAGTATTCTTTACTGGATATATCCTAAACCGATACTGATCAATAATTCAGCACAGAATCACCCTTCTGATATAAACTATTATACAAGGAACTTAACCGGCATTGGCAATTACGATTTTACCGGAACGAACATGACAGCGAATTTTACGGCTCTAACTTTTAAGTCAAACGGAGGCGGAATACCTGCCACTGCAGTTAAAACTTCAGCTGTGGAGATAGTCGGCGGTATGATAGAAAGCGATCTTGGAGCAGGCATAAGCAGCATATATACAGGTAAATATTGGGAATTCTTTTATGACACGAGTAGAAATACAAGTACGGTTGATTTGTCTTTTACATATCCTGATGATGCTGTTTTAACAAGCAACGCGGATTATCTCAGGCTTGCTTACCGTAATGATTACGATCAGAGCTGGACGATCTGGAATAATTTCACGCACGATACGGTTAACAGAAAACTTACAGCGAACGGATTTTCAGGCGGAGACGCTCACTGGGCGATCGCAATAGCTCCGCTATCAACTCCGAGCAATATTATAATAGCTACCGCTACATCGGAGGTAGACCTTGACTGGGATGATGTTGCTGCTGCCACTATTTATAAAATCTACCGTTCTACAAATCCGTACAGCGGATTCGTGCAGATAAACACATCAACTGTAAGTAATTATAAAGATTCTGATGTTTTTACAGGCAATATGTATTTCTATTACATAACGGCAGATAACGCAAAAAAATAAGTTATAATTTCTTATATCTAAGCAACAGCGAATTTGTAACAACGCTTACTGAACTTAGAGCCATAGCCGTTCCGGCAATCATGGGATTTAAAGTCCAGCCTGTCCAGTGATAAAAGACACCGGCTGCGACAGGTATACCCAGCACATTGTAAAATAGTGCCCAGAACATATTCATTCTGATCTTATTTATCGTAAGTCTGCTTAACCTGATAGCTCTGACAATATCGTTAAGGTCGTTCTTCATTAATACTATATCCCCGGTCTCTATCGCCACGTCCGTGCCTGAACCCATAGCTATGCCGATATCAGCTGCAGCAAGTGCAGGTGAATCGTTTATGCCGTCGCCTATCATCGCGGTCAGGCCGGATCTTTTAATGTTTTCCACATGATCAGCTTTTTTATCAGGCCGAACATTTGCATAGATCTTAGTAATCCCGCAGTGAGAAGCTATAAATTCGGCGGTTTTTATATTGTCGCCTGTGATCATAAAAACTTCAGTGCCCGCTTTTTTAAGATCGCTGACCGCCTGTTGCGCAGTATCTTTGACAGTATCGGCAACTGCAATAATGCCGATGATCTCTTTACTGTCAGAAATGAAAACAGCGGTCTTTCCCTCTTCGACGAGTTTGTTATATTTGTCAATTCCTTCTTTGGTAGATATCTTGCGGCTTTCCATCAGCTCTTTGTTGCCTATAAAATACTGCTCATCTCCTATACGCCCTGTGATACCGAAACCTGATATCGCTTTCACATCAAATGCTTCATATAATGTATCCTCTGCGGCTTTTTCGATAATTGCTTTCGCAATGCTGTGTCCGCTGTTTTTTTCAAGAGAAGCCGCGAGAGCAAGTACATTCGTTCCGTTTAAGCTGATGGTATCCGTGACTGTGGGTTTACCTTCAGTCAGAGTGCCGGTTTTATCGAAAATGATGTTTTTTAATTTGTGCGTGGTTTCAAGTGAGTCACCGCCTTTGAAAAGAATCCCGTTCTTTGCGCCTAATCCTGATCCGACCATAATAGCAGTCGGCGTCGCAAGACCGAGAGCGCATGGGCAGGCTACAACAAGTACGGATACAGCCGTCATCAGAGCGAAATTAAAGCTTTCGCCAAAGACGATCCATGCGAGAAATGTTGTTGCTGCGGAAATAATGACGGCAGGTACAAAATATGAAGCTATCGTATCTGCATATCTCTGAACGGGAGCTTTTTTTGTCTGAGCATCTTCTACGAGCTTAATGATCCTTGACAGAACGGTATCTTTTCCCACTTTCTCGGCTCTGAATTTAAAGACACCCGTTAAGTTTACTGTTCCTGCTGAAACATAATTTCCTATTACTTTAGAGACAGGCATTGACTCTCCTGTCAGCATGCTCTCATCAATCGTTGTGCCGCCTTCAGTAATAATTCCGTCAACAGGGATCTTGTCACCGGGTTTTATTATTATTAAATCTCCGGTTTCAATTTCGTCTATGCTGATAATTTCATCAAAACCGTTTTTAATGACGACTGCAGTATTGGGAGCAAGCTGCATCAGCTTTTCTATAGCCTGTCCCGTTCTCTTTTTTGCGACTGATTCCAGGTATCTTCCAAGAATTACGACAGTAATAAGAACTGTCCCGGTTTCAAAATAATTATGATGACTTCCTGTAAGAACAAGAAAAACACTGTAAAAATATGCAGAACCAGTTCCGAGTATGACTAAAGTATCCATATTCGCCGTTATGTTCAGTGAGGCTTTGTATGCGCTTATGTACATATCTTTTGCGATATAGAACTGTACTGGAGTAGCAAGTAACCACAATAAATAATTCTGAAAAACAAAAAGGGGATGATCCATAAAGAACATCCCCAAAATTAGAGCAGGGAAGGCGAAAATAAAGGAGAGAAAGAATAACCGTCTCAGCTTTAAACTTTCATCTATCAAGGCGTTTTTTTTTCGCCCTCCTCTGCTGATTCCGATTTATATCCAAGATCTTCGATGATCTGAATTATGTCAGCTGTATTAATTTCGTTATCATCAATTATCATCGAAGCGCTGTTCGTAAGAAGATTTACAGCAGGATCTTCGATCCCTTTTTTATTTTTTAAAGACAATTCAATCAGAGCAGAGCAGCTTGCGCAGTGCATACCTTTTATATTTAATTTGACTTCTTTTTTCATCATTTTTCTCCATCAGTCAAAAGAAATATAATAACATTTTTTTCTTACCGACATGACAAATGTTCTATTTTTTCATTCTTTCCTGAAGAGCCAGTTTAACGATCTCCTGAGTGGAAATGTTCTTTCCTTTCTCTTTAAGGATCTTAGCGACCGCCGAATTTGCGTCAGAATTCTTATAACCGAGCCTGACCAGAGCAGTAACTGCTTCCGAATTATCGGCTGTCAGTCCGCTAATCATTTCCATAGCTGTCAGATCGTCAAGTTTTCCGATCTTGTCTTTAAGCTCGAATACAATCTTCTGAGCTGTTTTTTTCCCGATTCCGCGCGCCTGAGAAATCAGTGTGACATCGGCTGTGGCGATCGCGCTGTAAAGCCTGTCGTATTTGATGTCGGAAAGAAGCTGGATAGCGGTTTTAGATCCGATACCGCTGATCGAGCTTAGAGTTAGAAACAGATCCTTTTCCTTCTTGTCAACAAAACCGTAAAGAGATATATCGTCTTCCCTGACTTTCATGAAAGTGAACAGTTTCTGGATCTTTCCGGTTTCAGCTATTGAAGAGTATGTAAATGAAGATATAAAAGCGGAATAACCGACGCCTCCGCAATTAATTACTACTTTTCCCGGTTCTTTGTAAAGGACTTCTCCGATCAGCATTTCAATCATTTATTTAAGCTCTTTAATTCTTTGTTTATACTTGTATGTCTGAATGTAAGAAAGAGCAATGGCGACGGCATCGGAAGCGTCGTTAGGTTTTGGAACGTTCGTAAGCTTCAATATCGATTTAACCATAAACTGAACCTGCTCCTTATCAGCGTTGCCGTTACCTGTAATGTTCTGTTTGACTTCTCTTGGCGAGAATTCGCTTATCTCAAGACCTGATTTTGACGCGGCGACTATAGCTGCACCTCTTGCATGGCCGAGTTTAAGTGCCGACTGGATGTTCTTGCCTACGAAAACCGATTCGATAGCAAGATGTTCAGGCTGAAGCGAATCTATCACTTCGCATACTCCGTCGAAAATCGTTTTCAGTCTTTCAGCTATTCCGGAAGAAGGTAAAGTGCGTATAACTCCAAGTTCAATCAGGCTGATCTTACCTGCTTCGTCAGAATCAAGAACTGCGTAACCTGTGCATGATATTCCGGGGTCGATACCTAAAATTTTCATTAAAGTTATTTATCCATAGCTTCGATATCAGCATCATCTATATCGGCGTTATTATAGACTCCCTCAACGTCGTCCATCTCTTCAAGGTTGTCCAAAAGTAACAGCAGGTTCTTCACTTTATCTGAAGGTACTTTAACGCTGTTGTCGGAGATCATCGTTATCTCGTTAGATTCGAACTCATATTTCTTTTCGAGCTTATCGCAGACTTCAAGGTAACCTTCGTATGAAGTAGTTATTATAAATTTATCGTCCTCTTTTTTCATGTCTTCCGCGCCGGCTTCGAGAGCGTCTTCCATCACCTGATCTTCATTCTTTCCTTCAGCATCTATAACGATCTGACCGAGTTTCTTAAACATCCATCCGACAGAGCCGTTCTCGCCGAGATTACCGCCGAACCTGGTGAAAATATGTCTGACCTCCCCAACTGTTCTGACTTTATTGTCAGTCATCGTTTCAACTATTATAGCGACGCCTCCGGGGCCGTACCCTTCGTAGTTAATGTCTTCGTATGAAACGCCGGGCAGCTCGCCGGCACCCTTAAGCTTAGCTTTTGTAATGCTGTCAAGCGGAACGTTCGCTGATTTAGCTTTCATAATTGCAGTCTTTAATCTTGGATTAGCGCTTTCATTGCTTCCGCCGAGTTTAGCAGCCGTCATCACCTCTTTAAGATATTTTGTAAAGATCTTACCTCTGGCGGCGTCTGTTTTTTCTTTTTTTCTTTTTATAGTTGCCCATTTGGAATGTCCGGACATAGTTTATACTCCCAAAAATATTAATTATCTGAATCGATCTCTAATACCTCTACATCAATATCGCCTATCGGTATTCTGATACTGAACCGCTCTCCCGTTTTTCTTCCAAGAAGGCCCTTGCCTATCGGAGAATCAGCGGATATTTTTCCTTCTGAAGGATCTGCCTCAGCCTGGGACACAAGTGTAAACTCAAGCTCTTTGTTCCTTGTATAATCTTTTATTTTCACTCTGCTAAGTATCCGGACTGAATTATCTTTTGATCTGGGCTGTTTTTTTATTATCTGGCTGTTCGCGATATACTGCTCTAGCTCATTTATTCTGATCTCGATATTCGTAAGATCTTCTCTGGCAGCCTTGTAATCACCGTTCTCTCTAAGATCACCAAGTTTTCTCGCTTCAGTTACCCTGTTTAAGATAAGAGCCCTCTCCACGTGTTTAAGATTGTAGAGCTTTTCCACGATTTTTTTCATACCTTCTTCAGTTAAATAATTCATTTCACGCCCGGCTTATGTTAATTTTAAGTTGGTTATTTGTCTTTATTTTTCTAATCTTTTTTATAGAGTTTTTTTCTGTCAGCTACCCTTTGCAGATAATCGCGGCCTTCTTTCGGAATATTTTTGTCGGTTGTTAATATAGCGTAAGTTTCTTCGTCCGATTTTTCTATTAGCTTATTTGCCTTATATGATTTATTGAGTATAGTACCCATCCCTTGATTGTATGAAGATATGGCTAAGTATTCGTTCTTTTCGGGGCTGCTTGTTCTCTTAAAGTTTTTATTCTCGTAATTCACCCACCACTTTGAAAGGTTTTTCAGGTACCAGGTTCCCATTTTAAGGTTGTTGTCGGGATCGAACAGGTAATCCGATTCAACGATCTTATCCTTACCATATAATGCCTTGTGCGCGTCTCTGCCTGCCTGGGAAGGTATTATCTGCATAAGTCCGCATGCCATAGGAGTTCCGTCCGGTCTTCTGGAGAACGCTTTAGGGTTAAAAGCAGATTCAGTATGTATCAGAGCTAAGACAAGAGATGGGTCGAGCTCGTTCTTTTCGCTGTATGTTTTTACCATATCAAGATAGTTCTCTGCTCTTTTCTGAACGCTGTTGGGAACCATGTCTAGAGTGACAGAAAACTTTGTTCTTGCCTTGCCGTCCTCGCCCACAACTACTTCCTTCTTTATATCTTTTTTTATTTTTTCTTTTATCAATTCATCGGTATTTGAAACCGATACGGTTTTTATGTATTTCTGTTCTTCTTTTTCCTGCTTCTCTCTCAATTCTTTTTTCTTTTCAGATTCGGCTTTTTCGATCTTTGCTTTTTCTTCATTAAGTTTTTTTTCGATCTCATGTTTTTTGATCTCAAGAGCTTTCTGTTCTTCTTTTGCCTTTTTTTCCTGTTCATCTATCAGTTTTTCATTTTTCAGTTTTTCATCAAGAGCCTTTTTTTCCAGTTCCATCTTTTTTAATTCAGACATTCGTTTTTCTTCAAGGGTTTTCTTTTCTTCGGCTGCTTTTCTTTCAATGTTTTTTCTTATATCTTCGAATTCTTTCTGTTTTTCCTGGTATTTCTTTTCGTTCTCAGCACTCATTTTCTCAAACGCTATCTGATTCTCCATAAAATTTTTGTTCGTGCCCTGTTCTTTTTCATTAAGAAGGATCTCAAGCTGTTTCTCCATAAGTTCTTCGGCTTTTTTCGGGTCATCTGTCTCGATCAATGCGGCAATCTCAACTTTATTATTGTCGAAATCTACTTTGCCGAGAGAATTGAGATCGTTCCCGTAATTTGACCATACTTTTGGAGTTGTGTCTGAAAATTCACCCCATTTTTTTCTGACGCTGTTTACGTATTCCTGCCATTCTTTTCTTTCTTTTTCTACACGCTCTTTGTATGCGTCAAGTTCAGCATCCCTTTCCTGTTTCCACTGGTCTATATCTTCTTTCTGTGACTTTTTGTATTTCTCCAGTTCCGATTCCTGCGAAGTTAAGCTGAAGCAAAACATAAGCATTAACATAGAAAGCAAATATTTTTTCATACAGCACCCCTTATAATTATTGCTTTTTCCAAAAAAGGACGATAACCCGGATCAGACCTTTATCTATAAATTAGTGAATAATTTTATGAAAATCAACGTAAAAATGAAAATTCTGAATTTTTTTAAGAAATGACAATATTTATGTTGCGCAAAATATAATATTGTTTTAAATTAGCACATCATGGTTTTTCCATGTGTGGACTTAGCTTGCCGGGGTATAAATTATCCTGTAAAGTTCTGATCCAAATGCAAATTTTTAATTAGGAGGTAGCAAAAATGACAGAGCGTGAAACTGGTTCTGTGAAATGGTTCGATTCTTCCAAAGGATACGGATTCATCACAACTGACGGCGGAAGAGACATCTTCGTACACTATTCAGCGATCAAAAACGAAGGGTTCAAGACTCTTCAGGACGGTCAGAAAGTTGAATTCAGCGTAATCGAAAATGATAAAGGTCCTCAAGCTCAGGATGTAAAAACTATATAGATATATGTATCGAATATAGTATTAATGCGACGGATCCCGTCGCATTTTTATTTAAAGGATGGAATAAACATGAAGATACTGATCCTTAGATTTTCCTCGATGGGCGACATTCTGCTGGCTACACCGGTTCCTGATGTTCTGAAAGAAAAATATCCTGATGCTGAAATCGACTGGGTTGTAAATGCAAAATTCTCGGAAGTTCTCAAGAATAACAGCCATGTAAGCAGGATTATTAAATTCTCAACAGCGAGAGAGCTTAAAGACATAAGAAAAGAGATTAAGGTCAAACATTACGATCTTATATTCGATCTTCATAAAAATTTAAGATCATTTTACCTGACAGTCGGACTGAAAAATGTCTTCAGTTACGATAAAAGAACTTTGGATAGATTTTTACTAGTGCATTTTAAAAAGAAGTATAAGAAGATCATTCCCGCAACTCAGATGTATTTCAGAGCGCTCAACAAAGCATGGATCAGTACACCGGAAAAGTGGAATCTCACTTATAATATAAATGAAGAAACTGAGAACCGCATAGCCCGAAAATATGATCTGAAAGATAAAAAATATATTATATTCGTTCCCGGAGCAAGCTACCGGACAAAGATGTGGCCTGTTGAATATTTTAAAAGAACTGCTGCTGAATTTTTGAATGACAGTTATTTTAATGGTTACAGGATTTTTATCATCGGAAGGGGAGAGCTAGAGGAGCTGGCCGGGAAAAAAATTTCGGAGGAATTTGGAGATAGATGTGTCGATCTAACAGGAAAACTTGATCTTGACGAGTCAGCCGCTGTTCTCAAAAATTCAGAACTTGTTGTAACGAATGATAACGGACCGATGCATCTGGCTGAGTGTTTCAAAAAGAAGATCATAGCTATCTTCGGATGCACAACTGAACAACTTGGCTTTTTTCCCTATTCGACTGACTATACTGTGATTCAAAATAATGATCTTAAATGTCGACCCTGCACACATTTCGGCAGGAAAAAATGTCCGGAAGATCATTTTAAATGCATGAAGGAAATTAAACCTATATCTGTATTTGCTAAAATAAAGGAATTTTTAAAATGATGAGCGCGTTAATATTTATTCTGTATTGTTCAGTATGTTTTTTCGAGATATTGTATATTATCTTTAGGAATCCAGGATTTCACTGTGCCGGTTTTTACATCATTCCGGTTACATTAGTATTATCTTTGAAACAGGCTTACTTAAATCTGAGTTATTTAAATATCGCAGGCGTAACGGTTTCGTTGCTTGCTCTTATAGCATATATCTTTTTGAAGAACAAACCATACGAAAAACCTGATTACAGATATCTGATCATTCTGGCAGGAGTTACTGTTTTTTCATTTTTTAGATAAAAAGAGGCAGACCGAGCTGCCCCTTTTCTCGACTTTATGATATAGAGTACTATCTGTTTTTCATCATATTATGTTTCATCATACTAGGATTTTTATGCATCTCTTTGAATTTTTCAAGCTGTTCCTTTGTAAGAACTTTTGTAAGTTCTGCGATTTCGTCGATATTACCCATCTGAGTTTTAGTTCTTACGTCCGCCATCTTTTTCGTTATTTCTTTTGCTTTGTCGAAGTTAAGATCAGACATAAATTCGTGTTTGTCGATTTTCAGTTTCTTTAATTCAGCTTTCAGATCAATATCAGCCTTATCATATTTGATTTTAATCTGATGTATCTTTTCAATCTGATCCTTTTTAAGATCAAGATTTTCGATCATCATCGGACCGAAATGCTGCCCCTGTCTGTCAAAATCATCATTTCGTACATTCTTCCCATGATTTTTGTGCATTTTCCCCATTCCTTTATGCATAGGGCCGTATCCGTCGCAGTTCTCCACATCATTTGCCTGAACGATCCCGGGCTTAGTCATTTTCTCAGACTGAGCTGTTCCAGGCTGTGCGAACATTAATGCTGCCAAGGCTGCTGTCAGTATGATTGCTGTAATTGTTTTTTTCATGATTGACTCCTTTTTTAAGTTCTCATTTGATAGTGTTAACGTTAAAGAGTTAGTATTATTTCAAATTATTTTGATTTAATTTCATTATTTTATTATTATTCAGCCAATAAAGAAAGGTGTACCATGACAATATACGAAAAATACTTCATACCGGTTTACAAAAGATTCGATCATGAGATCATAGGAGGAAAAGGCTGTTTTATTTTTACTAAAAACGGCGAATATCTCGACATGTTCAGCGGCCTCGGAGTCAATATTCTCGGCTATGGAAATCAAAAAGTGATCAAAGCCGTTACAGAACAGTTCGGAAGATATTCCCATATATCTAATTATTTTGAATCTGAACCTTCAGGGAAACTGGCTGAATATCTGTCAAAACATACTTTCGCGAAAAAAGTATTTTTTACTAATTCAGGAACTGAAGCGGTCGAAGCGGGACTAAAGCTGATACGTAAATACGGAAAACAAACAGGCAGAAAAAAGATGATCACTTTTACAAAAGCATTTCACGGAAGAACTCTCGGTTCATCATCTGTAACCGCCCCTGATTTATCCTCCGATTATAATTGTTCAGGAATAAAAGATATCGTTACCCTTGAATTTAATAATCTCTATGATTTGGAGAAGATCGATACAGGAACGGCCGGTGTTTTTATAGAAGCCGTTCAGGGTCAGGGCGGTATAAACGCCGCAGGCAAAGAATTCATGCTCACGCTGCGTGAATTAACTAATAAGAAAAAAGTAATTCTCATGGCCGATGAAATCCAGTCAGGGATGGGCAGAACAGGCCGCCTTTTCGCCTTCGAGAATTACGGGATCGAACCTGATCTGGCAGTAATAGCTAAAGCTATAGGCGGGGGATTGCCTTTGGGGGCATTACTTGCCGGCGGAAAATGGTGCGATTATTTAAAAGCAGGTGAGCACGGATCGACTTTCGGAGGTAATCCGGTATCCTGCTCAGCCGGTCTGGCTACGATCAGACAGATAAATAAAGAAGACTTTTTACATAGAGTGAATGAGAAAGGTAAAATTTTAACTTCAGCTTTAAACAAAGTAAAGGAGGATAATCCCGATAAGATCGGCCGGATAACCGTGATCGGTCTGATGGCAGGTATAGAGATTTTAAAGGGTCATGACCAAATCATTCGTCTTTTTGAAGAAGAAAAAATTTTTGTCAATATAACACAAAAAAACATTTTACGACTTCTGCCTCCCCTGATTATATCTGAAGACGAAATTGAAAAATTCATTTTCTCTTTTTACAACGTCCTGAAAAAGATATGATGACTTTCAGAACAGATATTTAATTACAATAAATCCGCCGATCAGAAGGACAGTAAAACCGATTGCAGCCAAATTGAAGTATTTTTCTATCCATGATTTTATCGGCGCACCGAATTTCCAGATAATAGCAGAAACCAGATAGAATCTTAATGCTCTACTGACAAATGAAGCGATCAGGAAAATGAAAAAATCTATCTTGCATACGCCGGCTGTAATTGTAAAAACTTTGTAAGGTATAGGAGTAAATCCTGCGGTAAATACTGCAAGGAACGCGTTATCTTCATACATCTTACTGACTTTCTCAAAAATATCGACAGTAAAACCGGGAATGTGATCGAAAAAGAACATCGCGAATGATGAATACTCTCCGCTGCCTGAATACCATAATTCGTAGCCTATGAGATATCCGAACATTCCGCCTGTGACTGAACCTATCGTGCAGATCATAGCATACCTGAACGCCTTTACAGGGACAGATACAGCAAGAGCAATTAAAAGAACATCGGGAGGTACTGGGAAAAATGAACTTTCGGCGAAAGCCAGAATAAAAAGAGCAGGTACAGCATATTTAGTTTCTGCCCAATGAAGGACCCAGTCATACAACCTTCTTAAGAAATTAGGCTTCTCCATTATATCCTCTCCCTACAAGTGGTACGAAAACGCAATCAGTGATTTCTTCTTTTCTATAATGATCTTTTTCCATTTTGATCACGCATAGTTTATGATGATGACCTTCAGCAACAGGTATAATCATTCTCCCTCCGGGCTTGAGTTGAGTCAGCAGAGAGTTGGGTATCTCTTTCGCACCGGCAGTTACGATAATTCCGTCGTATGGGGCGTTGTTCTTCCACCCGAGAGTGCCGTCGCCGGTCAGAATGCTAACATTGTCGATATTTAAAGATGAAATATTCGCTCTTGAGAAAGTTACCAGCTCGGGGATTTTTTCTATTGATACAACATGCTTGCAAAGTCTGCTCAGAACAGCTGCCTGATAACCTGATCCGGTGCCTATCTCGAGAATAACGTCAGATTTAAGAGGGTGTAAGAGTTGTGTCATAAGTGCGACTATATACGGCTGAGAGATAGTCTGTTCATATCCTATCGGGAGTGCCGAATCGTCGTAAGAATGCTCTTTATTATCAGCAGGAACAAAAAGATGCCTCGGAACCGATTCCATCGCTTCAGTAACCGCTGTATCATGAATTCCTCTGTTAATGATCTGTTTTTCGATCATTTCTTTTTTTGCCAAGTCAAAGTTAATCATTATATTTTATGTCTCCGAATGATATGCCTGTAATTTTGTCAGAATTATTTTCACGTATATATAAAATTCCCTTGTCGTCAATAGATGCCACTTTTCCTGTGATCAGATTTCTGTCGGATATAATTGATACATCGGCATTTATAATACCGGATTCGCGGAACCAGATGAAGGGAATGTCCGAGAGATCGTTAGTACAGTATCTTGAGAATACGGAATTGACGGAGCTGACAAGGCCTTCTTTCATTTGTTTCAGATCCGGAACTGATCCTGATTCGGACTGAACTGTCGTCCACGGCTGTCCTATATATTCCAAAGGTTCAAAATCAAGCACATTTATGCCAATACCTACTATTACGCAGTTTTTTGAGTATTCAGACAGGATCCCGCAGATTTTCTTCCCTGAAGAAAGTATATCGTTCGGCCATTTGAGTCGGATCTTATTATATTCGATATAGTTAGTTAAAAGAGAATGAACTGCGATCGAAAAAAGAAAAGTCAGTCTTATTGCATCGATATTGTCGTAAACGTCTTTTATTAAAAAGGAACAGGCTATACTTTTATTTTTTTCTCCGAACCACTTTCTGGATAACCGTCCTTTGCCTGAAGTCTGATCTGCAGCAAAAACACAAGTTCCCGCAGGCAGATTATTAGAATATTTTTTTAAATAAGTATTTGTCGAGTCCGTTCTTTCGAGCTCGATAATATTATTAAACACTTCACATTTCATATTTAAAAAGTTTTAGTTTAAGTTTCACTTGAATCTTCATTTTCATAAAATTCAGCTTCGTCTTTCAATTCTTCAAGAAGATCGATTATATCATCTACATCTTTCTTTGTTACTACCGGCAGAACCGGCGTGCCTTTTACGAAAGAAAGAGGCTTAATGTTCTTTTTTATAAATATCTTTCTGCTGTTCTTAATCCTGATAAGCATGTTCAGCTCTTTTTTCGAATTCATTTACGAAATATATAAATATTTCCTCCATATAGTACTTTCCGGAAATCCCTCTGAGTTCGTTTATCGTTCCTGCTGTCAAAAGTTTTCCGTTATTTATTATCCCGATCCTGTCGCAGATCTTTTCCACTTCACCCATATTATGCGATGAAAAGATTATTGTTTTACCTTTATTTTTTAAATCAGTGATATACTGGTGGATTTTCTGAGCGACAATTACATCGAGCCCGCTGCTCGGTTCGTCAAGGATCAGAACAGGTGGATCGTGAACGATAGTCCTAGCTATCGATGTTATCTGCTTCATACCTGTCGAAAGTTTTTCTGAATAAGTATCGGCATAATCGGATATACCAAAATAGCTTATGATATGTTCGACCCTTGCGGTTATTTCATTTTTCGGATAATCGTTGAGTTCGGCAAAATAAGTGATGATCTCTCTCGGTGAAAGCCTCGGATATAACGCGGTATTTGATGAAAGATATCCGATCGATCTTCGAACTTCTCTCGGCTCATCGGCGGTATCGTATCCTGCGATACGGATCGACCCGGAATTGGGTTTCATGAGCGTAGCCATCATTCTTAAAGTTGTTGTTTTACCGGCTCCGTTTGGTCCGAGAAGCCCGAAAACCTCTCCGGCGTATGCTTTAAACGAAACACCGTCAACAGCCTTAACTATACCTCTCTGCTGATCGAAGAACTCCTTGTTCAGATCTTGTATTATTATCGTTTCTTCCATGGCTTCATCTTATATTTAATTTTCTTTAAAAGCGATGTATTCGAATACCCAAGAAGCACTTCCTCTTCAAGAAGTAGCGGGAACAGAAATCTGTAAGCAGCGATTATCCAGAGCAGAGAGAATAAAACAGATTCTGTAACGAAAACCGTATCAACGTCCTTTGCGATGATCTGTTTTAAAACGAATGATATGTTCATTACAGGCGTAGCGGCAATTATAATGTTCGGTTCGATCGCGGGAATAACCACTACCAGAGGAAGATAAGTTATCAGAACAGTGAAAGGCGAAATAAGAATATTTCCGTCCTTTCTTTTACTTGCGAATCCGGCTGCGGTGATAAATATTAGAGAAACGAAAACCGCCACTATCACAAGAGAGGCTATAGATATCGAAAAGTTCGTAAAATTGATTATACCGCTCCAGTCGAATGAAGCGAAGCCTTTTTCCAGTTTACTTATCATTGTCTTGAAGATGAAGATCATCATGAAAATGATAAAGGAGAAATTGATGAGACCGGCTATGATACCGTACAGAACAACAGTAATGAATTTTGCAGTTATAATGCGCTTTCTTTCTAAAGGCACGGTCAGAGTCGTTTCAGTCGTGCGGTCCTCCGAATGACCGGCTGTGAGTTCGACAGCAGCAGCAGATGCGGCGGATATTACCGATATTACCGACATTAACGGGATTAAAAAGGACATGATCTTGGCGATAACCTCGTCTTCTCCGTCAACGTTGACAGGTTCGATGTTGTAAACTTTAAAATACTCTCTCCTGTAGTTCCTGTCCTTAATCAGTTCGTTAAGTTCTGTTTCGTAATAATTTTTTAACTTGACTTCAAGTAAAGAGTAATATTTTTTATGAAATGTATCTGAACTGTCCATATAAACTTCATATGTTGGAAGTCCTGATCTGACTGATACCTTAAGACTGATACCGTCATTTTCATGAGGTACAGAATTGACCTCTTCAGGTATAAAACCTTTAAGCGCGTGTATTGAATCTTTAAGATCAGAGTACGCACCGTCTGTTATAGAATAATATAAAGATACCGATCGGCTTTCTTCGAAACCGGATTTTATCATAATGAACTGAGTGATCCCCCAGTACAGCAGCGGATAAAATATTAGAGGAACAAGAACGACGAGAAGCCCCAGCATTTTATTTCTGAGAAGATCTTTTATATATATGGAAACTAAGGTTTTCATTCTTCCGTTTTTTTTAGTTATGATAATCAAGTTGGAACTTATTGTCAATGCAATAATCCGCGATTATATCTGAAGGGCTTTTTTTCTTAACAAATGAAACATCCCTTTTAAGGTTCTTATAATTTTTAACAAAATCAGTTATGATCTTTTCATCGAATTTTGAAAGAACGGCATTGCTTCCCAGACCTTCATTGCGTTCAGTAACGTTCCTGAAAAGTAGAACAGGTTTTCCAAGATACGAACACTCCTCCTGATTACTGCCGCCATCCGAGATTACGAACTCTGAATGTTTGAGCAGCTTTATAAACCTGAAATAGTCGTATCTGTTTCGTAGTTCAATACCCGGGTGATGTTTAAGTTTGTCCAGCAGTCCGTACCTGATGAGTTTTTTTTCGGTTATCTGGTGGAGAATGAAAATTAGATTAATGTTATCAGCTGCGGACAAGATCAGACCGGTGATCTTTTCCAGATTAGTTCTGTTCTTTACGTTCTCGAACCTGTGAAGCGTTACGACCGCGAATTTATCCCGTGGAATTTCAACGTCATTAATGTTCTCTATAGCCGGTGATGCGTAATTTAATGAATCGAACAGAGTATTCATTCCTGTATCGATCTTTACGCCTTTATATTTTTTTAAATTACTTACCGCCCATTCTCCCGGGCAGAACATAACATCCGACAGCCTGAAAGTAATAAGTCGGAATATCTCCTCTGGAAAAGGCTGGAAAATATTAAAAGATCTCAGACCTGATTCGACATGGCCGACTTTTAATCCGGCTATTTTCCCCATTAAAGCTCCAAGTACGGTGCTTAGGGTATCGCCGTGAACCAGAACTATACCTTTTTTATCGTTCAGAAAAAGCTTTTTTCTGTTTGTGAACGATGATAATATTATGCGTATTGACCAGAAGAACATTGCCGGTACGGAAGTAATATCTTTCCCTGAATATAGCTGAGTGTCGGGTTTTTTGATATCGAAATTCAAGAGAATGTCATCGATGGTTTCTTTATGCTGGCCGGTTGAAATAAAGTTATACTCTATTCCTCTCAATTTGAGGTTCTTCATTACCGGCGCCATTTTAATAAGCTGCGCTTTTGTTCCTGTCACGATGTGGATCATAAAAAGCTCAGTCCTCTTCCACTTTATCATATCGTAACGTAGCTATCTGTTCGGAAAGAAGCCCTATAAAGAAAATTATTACGCTTACGCTTATCAAAAATACCGAGAACTGCGTATATCTTCCTCCCGTAACAAGAAACATTTTATAGGACATGTGAAAAATACCTGAAAGGAAAAAGATCACGCTTACAGGCAGAAAAATTTTCAGAGGAGAGAAAAGTATCGATATCTTGACGATAATAAGAAGGAACCTGAATCCGTCTCTAAGCAGTCTAATCTTACTTTTTCCTATTCTTTTTTTTGCGTGAATGGGAAAATATTTAAGGTTGTATCCTCCTTTGATCACCGCAAGAGTCGATGTTGTAGGATAAGAGAAACCGTTGGGGAACATGTAGAGATATTTTTTTATCACTGAAGTTTTAAATCCCCTGTATCCGCTCGTCAGGTCTTCTATCTTCATATTCGTTACGTAGCTGGCTAAGAAATTATATAGTCTGTTGGCTATATTTCTGTGAAATGAGCCTTCGGACGATTCGGTTCTCGATCCTACTACGCAGTCGTATTCACCGAGCAAATCGGTTATCCCGATAATATCTTTAATATCATGCTGACCGTCAGCGTCCATCATTACTACAAAATCTCTGGACGCGTTTCTGATGCCTGTTCTTACAGCAGCGCCGTTGCCTTTGTTATAAGGATGCGATATAAGCCTGACGTCGGAAAATTTTAAAACTTCCGATGCCGTATTATCTGTCGATGCGTCGTTCACGACTATCAATTCAAAGTCGGAAAAATTCTCTTTCATGAACTGAATTATCGAGCTTAATGATCCCGCTATTGCTTTTTCTTCATTATAGGCGGGAATGACAAGCGTTACGGATTTATTATTCATCAACTGATCCCGTTATTTATAATATTCTTTTAACGACTGAACAACGAAATTTATCTGTTCGCCAGTTATTTCAGGGAAGATCGGTAGTGACAGGATCTCTCCGGCAAGTTTTTCGCTTACAGGCAGATCGCCTTTTTTATAACCTAGATATTTAAATGCAGGCTGAAGATGCAGCGGAACCGGATAGTGAATTCCAGTTGAAACTCCTCTAACTGCGAGAAAACTTATAAGTTTGTCTCTATCGGGGACTTTCGCGACCAGAAGATGATAAACAGGGTCGCAGTTCTTATCAGTTTCGATAAATTCAACAACACCTTTTAATGATCTTTTATATTCTGCAGCCGCTTCTTTTCTTTTTTCGTTCCATTCCCTTACATGCTTTAATTTTACGTTAAGCACGGCTGCCTGAATATTATCCATTCTGGCATTCGTTCCGGAATACTCATGTTCATATTTGGTCGTTCTACCGTGATCGGAAAGCATCTTGATCTTTTTATAAAGCGAGTCGTCGTTCGTAACCGCAGCTCCTGCATCTCCGTATGCGCCGAGATTTTTTCCGGGGTAGAAACTGAAGGAGGTGATTTCACAATAACTTCCGGTTACCTGATGCTTGTAACGGGCAAGATGAGACTGAGCCGCGTCCTGTATTATTCTGATATTCTTTCCCTCAAGAGATTTTTTGACAGCATCATGATCTGCAGGCTGTCCGTAAAGATCGACAATAATTACAGCTTTTGTTCTGGGGCTTATCGCTTCATGGACTTTTTTTGCGTCTATTAGTGCTGTGTCGGCCAGACAGTCGACGAAAACAGGTCTCGCTCCACAGTTTACGGCAGCTTCTGCTGTAGCTATAAAAGTATGAGACGGCATTATAACCTCGTCTCCGTGACCGATATTCATAGACTTTAAAATTATTTCAAGTGATGAAGTGCCGTTGGACATTCCCGCACAGTGCTTTGCGCTGCACGCAGAAGCCCAGTTCTTTTCGAATTCATCAAGCTCTGCGCCTTTTATAAATGAAGCTTCTCCGACCACTTTCAAGAGCGCGGAATCCATCTCGGTCTTTATTGCCAGATAGTTAGCTTTAAGGTCAACAAAAGGTATTTTCAAACTGAAATCTCCGTTATAATTAATTCCGGATGTAATTTATCTTAAATTATACGATTTTACAATCTTTTAATTTTAAAATTGCTTTTCGACAGGTTTCGCCTTAACATTATACCGTTATGGAGTTTATGAAGGAAAAAATAAAACTCGAACTGCTTTCTCCCGCAAAAGATCATTCGACGGGAGTAACGGCTATATTGTCCGGAGCTGACGCGGTTTATATCGGCGGACCTGATTTCTCGGCAAGATCGTCGGCCGGAAATTCATGGGAAGATATAAAACAACTCTGTGATTTTGCGCATCAGTTTTATGCAAAAGTTTATGTTGCGATCAATACCATTTTCTTTAACGGGGAAGAGGGAAGAGTTCAGAATTCGCTTGATAAAGCTTACAAGGCCGGAGCTGATGCGATAATTATTCAGGATATGGGCATACTAAAGCTCAGTCTGCCGCCGATACCTATTATCGCTTCTACGCAGTGTCATAATATTTCTGCCGAACAGGTAAAGTTTCTTGAAGTAGCCGGATTTTCAAGGGCTATACTTGCAAGAGAGCTTTCATTTGATCAGATAATAGAGATCAAAAAGAATACTGAAAGAATCGAGCTTGAATCGTTCATCCACGGAGCGCTTTGCGTTTCATATTCGGGGCGCTGTTATTTTTCGCTGGCTCTTTCAGGAAGGAGCGCCAACAGGGGAAAATGTATGCAGGTGTGCAGACTCCCTTTCGATCTGATAGATTCTGACGGTGATTTAATCGAAAAGAACAAGTACCTTCTTTCACCAAGGGACTTCAATCTTTCAGGTGAACTCGAAAAACTTATAGAAGCGGGAATAACTTCATTTAAGATCGAAGGCAGGCTCAAAGATGCCTCCTATGTAGGAAATGTAACGGCATTTTACAGTAAAGAACTGGATAAAATTATAGCTGACAGCGGCGGGAAATTCAAACGGGCATCATCAGGCAGAGAAAAACTGGAATATGAACCAGATCTGAGCAAATCATTCAACAGAGGATTTACAAAGTATTTCATAAACGGAAGAAAAGAGACGGTCATTTCAGAATCGGGACAGAAATCTATAGGCGAGTTCATCGGTAAAGTTAAGGAACTTAAACATGATCATTTTACGCTTGACCGTAAGCACGATCTAAAAAACGGCGACGGGATATGCTGGACGAACGGATCTGGAGAGCTTGACGGGATAAATATCAATACCGTCGAAGGAGATAAAATATTCCCGAACAGAAAATTTCCGCATAGCGCAGGATTAGAGATTTTCAGGAATGAAAACCCTGCATTTGAAAAAGCGGTCACTTCAGGCGCGGAAAGAAGGATAGGAGTTTTGTTCGATGTCACAGAATCAGGCGGACAATTTAAAATAAAAGCATCTGACGAAGACGGTAATTCAGTTGAACTTCATTTAACCCATGAGAAAACTCCTTCGCAGAACCCGGATTCAGTTTTAGAGAACTGGAAAAAGCAGTTCTCTAAAACCGGTGATACAATATTTTACCTGCAGGACCTTAATTACAAAGTAATTGAACCTTATTTTGTTCCCGTTTCGGTGTTAAACAGTTGGCGGAGGGAATTGCTTTCGGCTCTATTAAAAGAAAGAATAAAAAATTATCCGAGAAAGCTTGTCAAGCATACAGGAAGAATCCCCGAATTCTATACTAAACATGTTGACTCTACATTTAATGTTGCAAATAAATACGCTGAAAAGTTCTATGAAGATACCGGTGCGGAAACCGTCGAAAAAGCTTATGAAACATTAGAAAGATCAGAGATAGAAACTCTCATGACAACAAAACACTGCCTGAAATTTCATATTGGAGCATGCCCGAAATTCGGAGGTAAAAAGAAGTTCAAAGAACCGTTCTTTCTTGTTCTTAACGGTAATAAGTACAGGCTTGAATTCGACTGCGGCAAATGCGAAATGAGGATACTCAGCCCTGAAATATAAGTGAAATTTTTAAATAATTACCTTGTTTTTTATATAGTATTTTACCCAATCGTTATTTATATTTAGTCATGAATGAAAAAACGGGATCATAAAATGAAAAAGTACGATCTTGACTACATAAGGAGCGAAATCGCCGGCAATGAAAGCGTTTATAAAACACCTTTCGGCGAAAGGTGCCTGTTCTACGCGGACTACACTGCTTCGGGAAGATGTCTGGGATTTGTCGAACAGAAAATGTCGGAAATTGCCAAATCATACGCAAATACGCATACAACTGACGATTATACTGGAGAAACTCTGACACAGCTTCTCCACGATGCGGAAAAAAAGATCAAAAAGTCGGTCGGAGCTACAGAAGAATACAAGATCATAGCTACAGGATCAGGTTCGACCGGCGCGCTCAAAAGGCTTCAGGAAATACTGGGTATTTATATACCGCCCCACACAAGAGAAAGGATCTTCAATTCTATTTCTGCTCTTTCCTGTTCCGGCTGCGAAGTGATGGAAAAGATCAAGATCGACAGACCGGTCGTTTTCATAGGGCCGTATGAACATCATACGAATGAGCTTATGTGGAGAGAGGCATTCGCTGAGATAGTTGTTGTCGATCTTGATGAGAACGGCGAAATAGATTCGGAAATGTTCGAAAGAGAGATAAAGAAAGAAAAGTACAGTAACAGAGTTAAATACTGCTCATTCTCTGCCGGATCAAATATAACAGGAATCCTTACAGACACAAAAAGGCTTGCAGAGATCGCTCATAAGAATTCAGCTTTCATCTTTTTTGATTTCGCCGCGATAGCGCCTTATGTAAAGGTAAATGTTTCTGAAGAGGGTTTAAGTTATTATGACGCAATATTTTATTCTCCTCATAAATATCTTGGCGGTCCCGGAAGTTCCGGAATTCTGATCTTCAGAGAGGAGCTTTACCGCAGGGATCTGCCTCCTACAACAGCCGGCGGAGGTACTGTGGATTACGTGGGTTTTACAGATCAGGATTATACAGAAGATATTGAAACAAGAGAAAAGGCAGGTACTCCGCCTATAATGCAGACTATTAAAGCTGCTTTTGCGGAAGAAGTGAAGGAAAAGATAGGAGTAAAGAATATTGAGAAGATCGAGAACAGAAACAAGAAACTGTTCTTCGACCGTTTCAGAGATCACGATAAAGTTGAGATAATAGGAAATAAGGATCCCGATAAGAGGCTCCCCATAATTTCATTCAATATTAAACATCAAGACAGATATCTGCATCCGAGGTTCGTCACAAGACTGTTAAGCGATCTGTTCGGAATTCAGTCCAGAGCAGGGTGTTCCTGTGCCGGGCCTTACGGTCACAGGCTTCTTGGAATAACGAATGACCTATCTCAGAAATACAGAAAAATGATCATCGATGCCGGAATAACGGGCGTTAAACCGGGATGGGTGAGAGTAAATCTCCATTACGTATTTACTGAAAAAGATATTCTTTTTTTAATAAGGGCAATTGAATTCATAGCCGAATACGGCGACAGGTTTTTAAAAATATACAGATTCAATCCGAAAACCGCAGACTGGAAGCACATTGATCATATAGAAAGGCACGGAACACTCAGTCTGGACAAAAATTATGATCTCGGACATTCAGATCCGCAGAAGATAGAAAAATATAGGGAGCAGTATTTTGATTATGCGAGATCAACGGCAGAAAGCTTAAAAATTATTGATAAAAAGAATTTTGTAAAGGATGAAAAGAATATTGAAGAGCTTAAATATTTCTTCTACTGTCTTGAATCAAAGGAAAATGAACTATGAAAAGCTGCCTGATCGTTATTCTTCTTTCATCAGCATTTATTCTAAAAGCGGAGAACTGGTTCGCTAAAGGTATTGAATCCTACAACAAAGGTTATATAAAACAGGCCGTTGATTATTTTAACCGTTCTATTGCTAAAAATAACGATTTCGCCGAAGGTTATTATAATCTGGGTATCTGCTATGTAAAGCTCGGAGATATCGAAAAGGGGATCTTATACTACAATCAAGCGCTCGCGTTAAAGTCTGATTATGCACAGGCTTATAATAGCAAGGGTATGGCTTTGAGAAAGAAGGGAGACATAAATCAGGCCATTGAGTATTATCTTAAGGCGATCGAGGCTGATCCTGCTCTCGACGACGCATATCTGAATTTAGGGTACGCTTTTCAGAAAACGGAAGATTATGACGAGGCTATAATATATTATCAGAAAGCACTGGAACTGAATCCGAAAAATTCTGACGCCTGCAACAACATCGGAACAGCGCTTCATGCAAAAGGACTTTTAGAAATGGCTGCGGAGTACTACAAAAAAGCAATTGAAATAAACAAGAATAATTCAGATGCACATTACAATCTTGCAATAGCCTACGAATCACTTGGAAAAAGGGATCTTAATCTGAGTCATACTAAAAAAGCTGCGCGTCTTGGTCATAAGGAAGCACAGTATTATCTGAAGAAGAAGCAGATAGGATGGTAGATCTGAACAAAATAATATCCGCTGCCGAGGGATCGTGCAGAAAAGCGGGTCAGATCATTAAGACCTCAAGCCCTTCTGAGATAAAGGTTAAATCATGCTCAGATTATGTAACAGATATTGATCTGGACTGCCAGAATGTAATAAAAAATACCGTGTTGTCGGAATTTCCCGGTCACAGTTTTCTTGCAGAAGAAGACGGAAATGATTTTAGTGAATCGGATGATCTCTGGATAATTGATCCACTCGACGGAACGACAAATTTCATTCACGGACTAGCTCATAGCGCCGTATCCGTGGCTTATTATACAAAAGGCGATCTGCTTGCAGGTGCGATTTACGACCCATATTCGGATGAAATGTTCACAGCCGTCAAAGGCAGAGGCGCATTTCTGAACGGCAGTCCGGTAACGGTTTCCGGACAAAATGAAATGAAGCGCGGATTAATAGCTACCGGAATGCCTTTCAGAAGGCACGAAAAAATTCCGCCGTATTTTGATTGTCTCGCTGATGTTCTCAAAAATTCATCAGGCATCCGAAGAATGGGATGCGCTTCATTAGATCTTGCCTATACGGCCTGCGGCAGGTTCGAAGGTTTTTTTGAAGGTTGGCTTTCTGCATGGGATATAGCGGCCGGTATACTGATAGTTGAAGAGGCAGGAGGAAGAGTAAGTGATTTTTCAGGCGGAAAGAACTGCTTGAAAAGCGGCTGTATCATAGCAGCTTCATGTCACATCTATCCCGGCCTTTATAAAATAGTAAATAAGCATTTAAAGGGAAAACAATAATGTTCGACAAAATAGCTAAACACTATGATCTTATTATGAGTCCGTTCGATTACAGAGAACTTGTAGATTGTCTTGATGATCTAATAGTTTCCTGCGGTGGTATACGTACTGATGTTTTAAGTCTGGGGTGCGGAACATCGGAAGAACTTGTATATTTTATGCAGCTGGGTTACAGAATTAGCGGTATCGATCTTTCTCCCGCAATGATAGAAATTTCAAAAGAAAAACTGAAAACGGGAGATTTCAGGCGCGGAGATATAAGAAAATTCAGAACGGGAAAAAAATATGACAATATAATCTGCGTTTTCGATACGGTGAATTATCTGACAGAAATGAAGGATCTTTCTAACTGTTTTGCATCAGTCAATAAAGCATTGAACGCCGGAGGTCTTTTTCTTTTTGATTTTAACTCCGTTTACGGAATGATCCACGAATGGGACGGTGTCAGGATCGAGGAAACCGATGACTTTTTTATTTCATACGATTCAAAATTCGATCTTAATTCGATGATCCTAAAATGCAGAATGAAGTTTTTCGTAAAAGAAAAGAGCGGTAAATTCGATTCGTTCGAAGAGACTCATTATGAAAGGGGTTACACGCCTGAAGAGATGCGCGATGTTTTAAAAAAGAACGGGTTCAAGCTTTTAAAACTTCTTCCGTTCCTCAGCCGCAGACAAACAAGAAGCAGCGAGCTCGACAGATATCAGATCGCGGCACAAAAGATAAAGGAGTCAACTATTAATAAAATGAATTTTTAGAACCGCCCAAAACCCGTTC
>ENA-UPTA01001232-UPTA01001232.1-activated-sludge-metagenome-genome-assembly--contig:-NODE-1232-length-28794-cov-6.893838_pt1 | contig 28794 bp, 19 predicted proteins | sample MGYA00238184_ERZ773361 | MGnify/ENA primary metagenome ERZ773361 (study PRJEB29100, sample SAMN05720205) | activated sludge metagenome | isolation source: anaerobic digester from wastewater... | reverse complement strand
ACCGGTTCCGACACGGGTTTTGCCAACACCGAATTCCTGATCAGGCTGGGAATTGCATTTGTGGTTTATATATTATTTGTGATTTTTGTTGTGTACCGGGTTTCGCGATGGTTTTTTAAACACCTTGAAGAAGAGCGCAATTCCCAGTTCATATTTGTCCTTTCCGTTGTCTTTCTGTGTGCTTTTCTGGCCGAAATAGCGGGATTAGAACCCATCATCGGGGCTTTTACTGCGGGTTTCACACTGAATCGTCTCATACCGCAAACTTCCAGTTTGATGAACCGGCTGGAGTTCGTAGGCAACTCGTTGTTTATCCCGTTCTTTTTGATTGGTGTCGGGATGATTGTCGATCCGGGCGTATTCCTCAGTGGACCCGAAACCCTGATTGTTGCCGGAATACTCACCGTGGTTGCCCTGATTGGGAAATGGCTGGCAGCTTTACTTACGCAATGGACGTTACGGTACAACTCGCTGCAGCGCAAGCTGATATTTGGTCTCAGCAGTTCGCATGCCGCAGCAATTCTGGCTGTTACCATGGTAGGGCACCGCATGGGAATAATCGACGACACCATTTTGAACGGAACCATAATACTGATTCTGATAACATGCATCGTAGCCTCGATGGTTACCGAAAATGTGGGAAAAAAGATTGTAGTTACCACCGCATCTGAAACCGATCCTGAAACTCCGGTAGCCACCGAAAAAATACTGGTACCTGTGTCGAATCCCGAAACTATGCCACGGCTGATCGATCTGGCACTGATGCTGAAAACCACAAAGAAGCAGGTGCCGGTTTACGGCCTTACGGTAGTTGAAGATGATGAGACTGCACGCGAAAAACTGCGGCAATCGCGCAAGGTACTTACCGAGGGAGTAAGCTATGCAGCAGCTTCGGAACAGCATTTCGAAGTTATTGCCACCATTGACCAAAATGTTGTTTCGGGTATTAAGCGGGTTGCCCGCGAAATTTCGGCAACCGACATTGTACTCGGAAGTTCAGGGAAAACCCACATCAGCGAGTTATTTTTCGGGAAAACAGTAACCCAAATTGTGAGCAGCACCGACCAGGCAATATACGTGTATAATGCAGCCATGCCACTGAATGTACACAAACATATCCACCTGGCTTGCCCGCGCTATTCCGAAAAAGAACCCGGATTTTTCGATTGGCTCGAAAAAGTCGTGCGCATTGCCACCCTGCTGAATCTGAAAACCGATGTGTATTCCGACAACGACACGTGCAAGGCCATTGAGAAATTTATCAAATACAAAAAAATGGCCGCCAACTTTAAATACCGCGATTTCGACGATTGGGAAGACTTTTTGGTGCTTTCGCGCTATTTCGGGCAGGAAGATTTATTGATTGTGGTAACACCGCGTAAGCCCGGAGTTTCGCATAGCAATGTGCTCGACGGAATCCCTGCAAAATTGGCACGCCATTTTGCAGAATACAGTTTTCTGGTGGTGTATCCTGCAGTGAACAACAACGAGGAGTTCCGGAAATACAGCGAAAACTACGACGCTTCGCTGATAGAAAAAGGAATCAGATCGGTGAAGAAAAGCGCCGAAGAACTGGGAAAATTGTTTAAAACGTGATAATCTTTTAACTTCGTAAACTAAAAACATAAAGTATATGACTAGAAAAATCTATATTCTCGCAATAATTATCCTTACATCATTATGCATTAAAGCCCAAAACAATATGACAAATACATTCGAAAAAACCACCTGGGAATCGCTCAACGACAACGCCATTCGTATGATAGGCAAAGACTGGATGCTAATTGGTGCCGGCACCAAAGAACAAGGTTTCAACATGATGACTGCCAGTTGGGGTGGCATGGGATGGCTTTGGGAAAAGCCCGTGTCGTTTATCTTTGTCAGACCACAGCGCTACACCTATCAGTTTACCGAACGCGAAAACTACTATACAGTGTGTTTCTTTAGCGAAGAACACCGCGAAGCATTAAAAATCTGCGGTTCGAAATCGGGCCGCGATTGTGATAAGGTGAAAGAATCAGGCCTCACCCCCATCTTTACCCCATCAGGCTGTGTGGCATTCGAAGAAGCAGTAATAATATTGGAATGTAAAAAGCTCTATGCCGGTAAAATCGAAGAATCAAACTTTGTTGATGCCGAAGTAGTTAAGTCGAAATATCCCAATAAGGATTTTCACAAAATGTATGTTGGCGAAATTGTAAATGTGTGGAAGAAAAAACAATAATCAAATATTTATCCATGAAAAAATTACTTTTTTTATCGCTTTTAGGTTTAGCTTTCCTTAGCCTGCAAGCACAGAATTTCGATTACAAGCCCGTTGCTGTTGATGTATATCAACTCGACAATGGATTAACTGTGATTTTAAGCGAAGATCATACGCAACCTCAGGTATTTGGTGGGGTTATTGTGCGGGCGGGTGGTAAAGATGATCCGCCCGATGCTACAGGGATGGCTCACTATCAGGAGCATATGCTATTTAAAGGCACACAGGAATTGGGAACCACAAATTGGGAAGCAGAAAAAATACATATCGACAGCATTTTTATGTTGTACGATGAGCTTGGTAAAACCACCGATGAAGTAACCCGTGCTAATATTCAGAAAAAAATTAACGAGCAATCGCTGAAAGCTAATGAATATGTGATACCCAACGAACTGAGTAACCTGATAAAAGTGATGGGTGGGACCGATTTAAATGCAGGCACAGGGCAGGATATCACAATTTACTATAATGCATTCCCTCCTTCTGAGATAAACAAGTGGCTCGATTTGTACAGCCATCGTTTCGAAAATCCTGTTTTTCGTTCATTTCAGGCTGAGCTCGAAGTAGTTTATGAAGAGAAAAATATGTATTCCGACATCTTCATATTCCCATTGCTGGAAAGTTTCAATAAGCAATTTTTTAAAAACCATCCCTATGGCCAACAAACCCTGATTGGTTCGGTTGAAGACCTGAAAAACCCATCTTTATCGAAAATGTTTGAATTTTTCAAAACCTGGTATGTCCCGAACAACATGGCATTGATAATAGTGGGAGACTTCGACAAAGAGGCCATTAAACCGATGATAAACGAAAAATTTGGCAAATGGGTGAAAAGAGAGCTTCCGATACGCCCCGTTTATGAAGAAAAAGCATTTAACGGGAGAGAGTTTGCAGAGGTTAAGCTCAGTCCGATAAAACTCGCATTGTTAGGCTTCAGAACTGTGCCGGCCGGTCATTCCGATGAAATCGTATTAGAAGTGTGCAATGCCATTCTGTCAAATCAAAATCAAACAGGATTGCTTGATAAACTGGTAAATAACAATGAATTAATGGCGGCTCAGGCACTGAATATGCCTTACAATGACCATGGAGCTTGTTTATTCCTTATTGTTCCCAAAATTCTCGGACAAAAGCTTTCTGATGCCGAACAGCTGGTTATGAACGAAATAGACAAGCTGAAATCAGGTGATTTCGACGATTACATGATTGAAAATATTAAACTGGAATTGTACAGAAACTACCTTCTCAGCATGGAATCGAACGATTATAAAGCAAACATGCTGGCCGCAGCGTTTGGCAGATATCAATCGGTGGAAGACCTTCTTTCATACCCGCAAAAACTCATGGCAATCACTAAAGATGATGTCATTAAAATTGCCCAGAAATATTATGGCGACAATTACTTAGCATTCTATTCCAATATGGGATTCCCGAAAAAAGAAAAAATTGAAAAACCCGGTTTTAAACCCATTGTTTCGAATACAGAATCAGAATCGCAGTATGCCAGGCATTTTAATCAGATTGCTCCAGTTGAAAAGGAAATTACGTACATCAATTTCGAAAACGACATTACCCACGTAGAAATTAGTAGTAACATCGATATTTACGGAGTTAAAAACCCCGCTAATGATATTTTTAGCCTGAAAATCAAGATTAAAGCGGGATATGAAAAAATCCCCATGCTCAAATATGCAACCGATTTGATGAATTATGCCCATCCTGAAGGCGTTTTATTTGATGATTTTAAGGAAAAAGTAGCCAGACTGGGATGTACATATTCTTTTTCAGGTAACGAAAGTTATACTGAGATTGAAATTATTGGGGTTGAAAGTAATATTTCTGATGCAATTCAATTGGTTGGTGAATTATTGAACAAACCGGTAATTGATCAGGACAAAATAAATATTTTGTATGAAGGTGAGAAAGCAAACCGCAAAATGGAGCGCAGTGAACCAGATGCAGTTGCGGATGCATTATTTGAATTCGTGAAATACGGAAAGGCTTCCGATTTCATCGACAGACTAAGCTTAAAAGAGATAAAGGCTTTACAAGCTGATTCGCTTGCCATAGCTTTCCGTGATGCTTGTAACTACGGGGTTGAATTTCATTATGTAGGGCAAAACGATATTCAAACTATTGCTGACCTATGCAAAACGACTTTCCGTTTCGAAGCATCAAAATTCACTGAGACTCCTGTTGTAAAGCCAATTGCAAAGTTCAGCGAAAACACCATTTATTTTGTTCATAAGAAGAAGGCCACCCAAAGTAAGGTGTATTATCTGGCTAATGGGTTTGAATATACTCCTGATATTCAGGCAAGCATGGACGCATTCAACCTGTATTTTGGTGGGGACTTCTCGGGTCTGGTGCTTCAGGAAATACGCGAATACCGCTCCATGGCATATTCTGCCGGTGCAAAATACGTTGCCGCGATACGTAAAGGTGAGCAAACCTACTTCATGGGGTATGTTGGTACTCAGGCAGATAAAACCGTTGAAGCCATGGTCGTATTTGACAGTCTCATCCGTACGATGCCGGAGAAACCTGAACGACTAAAAATGATACAACAATATCTGCTGTTATCTTCATCCAGCGATCGCCCCCATTTCAGGAGCCTGAGTGAGCAAATACTTGCATGGAAGATTCAAGGATTTGAAAGCGATCCTGCTAAAATGAAGAAAGAATGCTACACCAATTTACGCTTTACAGATATCAGCGGTTTTTACAAAGAACATCTGGCCGGCAAACCACTTGCGATATGCATTGTTGGTGATAAAAGCAAGATTGATATGGCAGAATTAAGCAAATACGGCAAGGTGGTTTTCATTAAAGAAAGCAGTCTGTTCAATGAATAAGCAACAATCTATTTCGCAGGAAAATCGTTGACAAGTTTCATGGCTAACCATGCCATCATAGCCGGGGCATCTTTCAGTGCAGCGGGGGAATGGTCGAAATCGGGATTGTGAAGATTTGTAACCCCTTTCCCATCAGCTGCAATGCCCATACGGTAAAAAACAGCAGGAATCTCGTGACTGAAATAGCCAAAATCCTCGGCAGTAAGTCTGGGCTCCAATCTAACCACGCGATCTGCTCCGCTGAAATCGGCAGCAATTTGCATACAATAGTCAGTGAATTCAGGATTATTCAACACAAAGGGGTACCCGTCCACAATTTTCAGATGAGCCTCACACTTGTACCGCGGTGCAATCTCATTTGCCAATATGTGCAGTTTTCGCTTAACTTCTGCCCTGAACAATTCGTCGAAACATCGGAATGTTCCCTCTGCTCTGGCTTCATTTGGGATAATATTGGTTGCGCCATCAGCATTTAATCGACCAAAGCTTAAAACAAACGGTTTTGAAGTTTTCGCTGATTTTTGCTTGATTGTTTGTGTGCTCATCACAAATTCTGCAAGTGCCATCACAGTGTTGCTGGTAATGTCGGGGGTAGCGGCATGTCCGCCTCTCCCTGAAAAACGAATATAAATCTCATCTGTTGAGGCCATATATTCTCCCTTACAAAACCCAAAACTACCGACTGGCAACCCGGGCAATACATGCTGTCCGAGAATTAGCATGGGTGCAAAATCGCGAAGTAATCCATTATCAATCATAGTTTTTGCTCCTCCCGGTAGTTTTTCCTCAGCAGGTTGAAAGATAAACACCACTTTTCCAGAGAAATTGTTCTCCAGTTTCTTAAGGATTAGAGCTGTTCCAAGCAAGGATGCAGTATGAATATCGTGGCCACAGGCATGCATTATTCCCTCTTTCTCCGATCGTGGTGCATGATTCAATGATTCGGTTATCGGCAAAGCATCCATATCGGCACGGAGTGCAACACATACCGGTTTTTTTGCAGAAGGCAAGCAGCCTTCAACAACAGCAACAACAGAGTTTGGGGCATAATTCAGGTATGTTGTGATACCATTTCTGTTAAGAATGGAATTTACATACATCGCCGTATTTTCCTCACAAAACGACAGCTCCGGGTTGCAGTGTATGTACTCCTGGAACGATATTGTTTCAGCCAGAATTGAAGAGCTTAACTGTTTAATTGTATCAATCATCATTTACCAAGTAACATTTTAATTCCAACCAAAATAATTAAAGCGCCAAATACCTTTTTCAAAGTATCGGTATTCATTTGCACAGCCCATTTTGAGCTAAAATAGCTGCCAACCATAAATGCTACGGCAATTATTATGGCGTATTTCACATTCACATAACCTGCTTTATAATAATTGATGAAGGCAAAAATACCTACCGGTGCAAGCATGAATGCAAGACTGGTTCCCTGTGCAGTATGCTGAGACGTTCCGAGCACATACACAAGAACCGGAATAACAACAATGCCTCCGCCAACCCCCATAAACCCACCAAGCACCCCGGCTACAAGGCCGGCAAGAACTAAAAGTATCACTGTGTTAAAATCCATGTATCTTAAAAGTCAAGATTAAGTGAAAGATAAAATATCCCAGGCAAACGACGGTTATTTTCGATTCCCCATGCCCAGTCGGCGCGAATAAAATATCCAAAAAGTTTACTTCGCACTCCCACACCATATCCGGCAACAATAGGGTAATTGTTGTTATCGATAATTACAGTCACCGGGTAATTTTCGTACACATCATTATCAAAAGCATTATCGCCGCTAAAGGGGTTCAAACCGCTCCAGGCGCATCCCATATCAAAAAATCCTATCAATTGCAAATTTTGAAGAAATGCCGAATTCAGCGGTCTGTTCAGAATGTATGAAACAAGTGGCCAGCGGATCTCTGCATTTAGCACAGCGAAGTTGGTACCATTGCGGACATTTTGCGAGAAACCTCTCATATTGGTTGCAACGGCTTGATACACATAATTTTTATCCGGGTCAATCCTGACCGTATTGTCAAAAGTCGGAGTTTTAGTAGAGAAATTTATCCAGTTGTCGATACCTCCAAGATAATAAATAAGCTTACTTCGGCCCGCAGAGCCGCTTGCTGCAACTCTGGCAGCAATTATCAGGTTGCGGTGAAGGGGTAAATAATACCGAAAATCGCCTCCAAAAACTATCAGGTCCGATTGCTTTTTGTCGATTTGTCGGTAATACTCTGCAAAAACCTTATAACGGAAACCATTATAAATATTTATCTGTTTTTCCAAGGTGTTATCGAAAATATACTCAAGTTTTGTCCCTGCCCAGTAATTATATTCAGGTTCTGAAAGCAAACTGAAATAATCGAGCGACAAATCGGTCATTTTATCATGTCGGCCACTGAGGGTAAGCTGAACAGATGAAACCTGATTAAAAGGATATCGCAGCACATACAAAAGTTCATGGGAATTCGACTTTATGATGTTATACCCATTACTGCTATTTATTGTCATGCGATGAAAAATGTATTGTCTGTCAAGTCTTTTCTTTAAATCCTCGAAACTAAGGAGATATTCATTACTGTCGAAATTTGCAGAAAACCGCACGCCTCCGGTAATGCGATAATCTTCAAAAAGGTCTTTGGCCCCCAGTTTGAAGAGAATATTAAAGCCGGGATTAAAATAAAATGCACTTCCTGTGAATTGTTGATAAGAAGAATTAAGAAAACCAAAGTCAATCTGGTTTACAACATAATTCGTATAAAATGTAGTTACATAGATTTGCTGAAACTTTCTCAGCGGAACTCCCAGACTATCGAAATCGCCACTCTCTTTCCGGGTTGTTTGTAATACTTCCTGCGAAAACGAATAGTTATTGATATCAATATTATCGAGTTCATTGTGCTGTATAGGCTTAACCGGCTTTTCAGGCTTGGGCTGGGGTACAAAATTAAGGTTTTCACGGTCAACTGTCCGGAAACGGGTGTCAGTTACATTCCCTGAATAGGGTGTACGCGATATTTCGGAGAGGTAAATACCCCATCTGTCGTTTTCGAAAATACTCTCAACCACCGAGGGGTATCGTGCTGCTACGTCATAGCTGCCAATATTTCGCGGGTAATTGGTAATCGGAAACGAACGGGTAATGTAACGATAATGGGTAGCTGTATCGATGTAGCTGATTACGCTGTCGTATCGTGCATAGTAGCGGTTATAAATGCCATTATCATTAGCAAGATACCAAAATTCGTTGGTTTTAACACTCAGTGCTTTTGCCTCATTGATATCCTTTGTTTTTGTAACCCGCTTCAAAACATTGTTTTTACCGTCGGCATCCATAATAAAAATATCGGAGCAGGTTTGCATGGGGACAACATTGGTTTTACCTGATACCAACGTGTCGGAAGCGCGATTGCTGGAAAACAATATTTTTGAAGACTTCTCAATGAATTGAGGGGAATAGTCATCCGCAATGTCATCAGTCATATTGGTGATTGTGTTTGCCACAATATTGAAAATGTAGATATCGCTCATACCATTCTTATAACCACTCATAACCAGCTTCAATCCATCGTGGGAGTATGAAAATGAAAGGACCTTCTGTAAAAGGGATATCTCTCGGTATAAGGTTTTCTTGGTTTCAAGATTGTAGGTACAATAGAAAACCTCTCCATTGCTTTCGATTATATATCCGAGCAATTTTCCTGTAGGGTGCCAGCCAATAACCGGATAACTGTAGTCGACAATCTGTTCCAGTTTATGTTCTTTTGTAAGGATTGTTTTGGTTTTTCCGCTTGCCGTCTCGTAAAGTACAATTTTATACTTTCCCATATTTTTTATCGAATAGGCAATGTAATTACCATTGTCGCTGATCTCTGTCTGAATCAGTTCCCATTTGCCAAAACGAGGTTTTAAAATATTTTTTTTGACGTTTTTATCACAACTTAAATCGTGTTCGGTATATAAAGCCTGATAGTAATTCAGCCAGTCATAGGCAAGCATTTTTAAATTATTTCCCAGTACATACTGGAAACCATTTTCAACATTTTTTGTTACTCTGGTCAGGTAAACAATGGTTGGAATTACGTTTTCTCCATAGTTATTTGCGACAAAATACCATATTGAATGCCCTGCAAACTGCGCGTCCTTACCCGAAAGATGATTGAATTGCTCGAACTTGCCCGATAATATTCCGTCTTTCACATAATTATCTATTTCATAATCCCATTTATTAGAAATATATGATACAAGTCCTGAAAAAAACCAGTCAGGAACCGAGATGAGTGTGTTGTTGGCAATTTTTGAAGTAAAACCCGATCCATAGAGCATTTCATTGAGCATTACCTCTGCAATAGCCCCTCTTATCTGAATTTCCATTTCCCGGCTATCGCCTTCGGCATATAAAAACACAATATTATCTACAATGCGTGTTACTCCCCCAATATTATACTGAGAGTCTCCTGTATTAAGCCCAATGTTGCTCTGCCTGAAATCGGAAAGGTTGTTATAAACCACAAAAATCAAGCGTTGTTCAATTTTATAATCCAAAAATTTTTCAAGTTCGGGTATTACTTTATTTGCAATTTGAGCAACCTGTATGGCATTTGCTTGACCACCGCTATAAAAATATGTATCGAACGGGTTGTACCTGTAAAAATTCCAATCGAAATTCCCGTACTGCACGCGGTTTTTTCCAAAATTCATCTGATGCCCTGAATAGAACTGTGGCAATGCATTCGACCAGCAAATCAACATTGAGAGCAGCAAAAAAACTATCTTATAAAAACGCAGCATTCTATGAGCTCATAATTTTTTAACTTTGCAAATTAGCAATTTATTACGCACAACTCAAAATTAATCGATGGCTGTTTTAAAGATTATCTCAGGCGGGCAAACAGGTGCCGACAGGGCAGCTCTCGATTTTGCTATGAGTCATAACCTGGATTGTGGAGGGTATTGCCCTAAAGGTCGCTGTGCCGAAGATGGTGTAATTGATCTGAAATACCCGCTTACCGAATCACCGTCCTCGTTTTATCAGGAGCGTACAAGGTTGAATATCATTCATTCCGAGGCCACGGCCTTATTCATAGTTGATGGAGTATTCGGGAAGGGCAGTTTATTTACTAAAAAACAATGTCTTACCAATAGAAAACCTTTGCTGATTGTAGATTTAACCGACAACGCAGCAAACCTTGTTGCAGGTTTTACAAAGTGGATTTCGGAGAATAAAATCAGTATATTGAACATCGCTGGTAATCGTGAAGGCACATCCCCCGGAATATACCGTCTTACAACTGAATTCTTGATGCTTGTTCATCAAAATACCGAAGTATTTTGCAATGAAAAAACCTCTTGAAATATCAATTTTGTTTTTTTTGATTACTATCATGGAATTGATGGGGCAGAATTCATTGTTCTCCCAACAGGTTCCGCTGCCTTACGAGCTTAGACCAGCTCGTGAAGCCATGTTCCTAAGCATAGGGATTCCTCTGACTGTAGTACCGTTTTACGTTAAGTCCACAACCAAATTTCTTGACCAATCGGAGATTGAACAACTAAATGCCGACGATGTAAACATTTTTGATCGTTGGGTTATCGATAATTGGTCGTTACCATTAAGGAATACTTCCAGAATGTTACCCTATGTTTCGGGCGGTATTGGAGCAACAACCCTATTTATTGTACCTGCCTTCACCGACCAATCGCGCCCATACCTTTCGTATGTAGGAACGCTTTCGCTGATGTATATTGAAGGGGTGTTAATTAGCCAGGGTTTGTCGTTCATGATGAATACTTACATCAATCGGCCCAAACCCTACGTTTACAACACCAAACTGCCCATGGAGTTTCGCGTTTTTCAGGGAAATAATGCTTCGTTTTATTCGAAAAGGGCTTGCTTTACTTTTTATAACGCTCTTTTTTCAACCATGGTTATGTACGATATGTTTCCTGATAAACCGGTGTGGTTATATGTAGGTGCAGGCTTATTTGGTGTAGCCGGGCTCACCGTTGCAGCAGAGCTCAGTTCCGGAGAGCATTTCTACACCGATGTGCTGACAGGGATGGCAATAGGTACTGCCACGGCTTATGCTATAGTAAAATATCATCGCGTCACCAACCTTAATCAACGATTAACAATAATACCAGCAATTGGCCCCAAAACAGCGGGTATTTATCTGAATTACAGGTTTTATTAACAGGGCTTGTGTATACATTCGCATTCAAGCGTACTCCCAATATATAAAATTCATTAAATTTGTGTTTTAAATATTATTATATAACATGGCATTTCTTAGCTTTTTAACAAAAATGTTCGGTACCAAAGCGGAAAGAGATTTACGCGAAACCCAGCCTCTAGTTGATTCTATTCTTTCGGTTGAACCAGAAATAGCAAAGCTATCAAACGATGAACTCAGGGCGCTGACTTTTAAAATCCGTGCTGAAATAAGAGAACACATACAAGATGAACAGAATCAGATAAATGAACTGAAGCAAAAAATAGAAACCCTCGAAATAAACGAAAGGGAAGCTCTTTTTGACGAAATTGATAAAATTGAAGATGTAATCACCGCAAAAATTGAAGAGATTCTGCTGGAAAAAATCCCAGAAGCTTTCTGCATTGTTAAAGAAACAGCGCGCAGGTTTACGGAAAATGAACACGTGAGAGCAACAGCTCTCGATTACGACAGGGATTTGGCTGCCACTGTTGATTTTGTCAACATTGAAGGAGATCAGGCTGTGTGGAGCAATTCATGGATAGCCGGAGGAAATCTTACGAAATGGGAAATGATTCACTACGATGTTCAGCTCTTCGGTGGTGTTGTATTGCATAAAGGGAATATCGCTGAAATGGCTACCGGAGAAGGGAAAACTCTGGTTGCAACATTGCCTGTTTTTTTAAATGCACTACCAGGCAGAGGCGTTCACTTGGTTACCGTGAACGACTATCTTGCAAAACGCGACTCGGAATGGATGGGTCCGCTATTTCAGTTTCACGGACTTACGGTGGATTGTATCGATAAACATGAACCGAACAGTGAAGCAAGGCGGAAAGCTTACTTGTGCGATATTACGTACGGAACCAATAATGAATTCGGATTCGATTATCTCAGAGATAATATGGCGATTTCGCTGAGTGATCTTGTTCAGCGCGGGCACAACTACGCTATTGTCGACGAGGTGGACTCTGTGCTCATTGACGATGCCCGTACCCCATTGATTATTTCGGGACCTACACCCCGGGGCAACGACCAGCTTTTCGACAATTTCAAACCTCAGGTAATGAAGTTGTATTCGGCTCAGCGCGACCTTGTGAATCAAATTCTGGTGGAGGCAAAAAAACTTATTAAGGATAACGAACGCGATAAAGCCGGATTTAAATTACTCCAGGCATACAAAGGCCTGCCCAAAAATAAAGCACTTATAAAATTCCTGAGCGAGGAAGGCATGAAAGTTCTGATGCAAAAGACAGAGAATTACTACATGCAGGACAACTCAAAACAGATGCATAAAGTTACCGATGATCTGTACTTCATTATTGATGAGAAACAAAATACTATTGAGCTGACTGATAAAGGTATCGACCTCCTTTCGCAAAGCAACGATGATTCGAGTTTTTTTATATTGCCTGATATTGGGTCGGAAGTAGCCAATATTGAAAAATTGGGGCTAAACGACGAACAAAAGCTGGAAAAGAAAGATGCGCTTATAAGAGATTATACAATTAAATCGGAACGTGTTCACACTGTAAACCAGCTACTCAAAGCGTATACACTGTTTGAAAAAGACACCGAATATGTTGTAATCGACAATAAGGTAAAAATAGTTGATGAACAAACCGGCCGTATCATGGAAGGGAGACGCTACTCCGACGGTTTGCATCAGGCTATAGAAGCAAAGGAAAACGTAAAAGTTGAAGCAGCAACCCAAACCTACGCCACAATCACGCTGCAGAACTATTTCAGAATGTATAAAAAGCTGGCCGGGATGACCGGTACAGCCGAAACTGAAGCAGGTGAGTTTTGGGATATTTACAAACTTGATGTTGTGGTAATTCCCACCAACAAACCTATATCCCGCCACGATGACGAAGATATGGTTTTCAAGACCAAGCGTGAGAAGTACAATGCCGTGATAAACGAAATTGTTGATCTCACAGAAGCAGGGCGTCCAGTGCTTGTTGGTACTACCTCTGTTGAAATTTCGGAATTACTATCTCGGATGCTTAAATTAAAAGGCATCAACCACAATGTGTTGAACGCAAAACTTCATAAAAAAGAAGCAGATATTGTTGCCGAAGCTGGTAGAAGTAAAACCGTAACCATTGCCACCAACATGGCTGGTCGTGGTACCGATATTAAACTCAGTAAAGAAGTGAAAGAAGCCGGAGGTCTGGCAATCATAGGCACAGAGCGGCATGAATCAAGGCGCGTCGACAGGCAGTTGCGTGGTAGATCAGGCCGACAGGGCGACCCGGGTTCATCACAATTTTTTGTTTCGCTCGAAGATGACTTGATGCGCCTGTTCGGGTCGGAAAGAATTGCAGGACTCATGGACAGAATGGGACTGAAAGAAGGTGAAGTAATTCAACATTCCATGATTTCAAAATCCATCGAAAGGGCTCAGAAAAAAGTGGAGGAGAACAACTTTGGTATTCGTAAAAGACTACTTGAATACGATGATGTGATGAATGCCCAGCGTACAGTTATCTATAAAAAACGCAAGAACGCTCTCGATGGAGAACGCCTTGGCGTTGATATTGCCAACATGATGTATGACATCTGCTCCGGATTTACCGAAGAGTTTTACGGCAGCAGCGATTACGAAGCATTCAATTTCGAAATGATTAAGGTGTTCTCTATTGAGGCTCCTGTTACGAAAGCAGAATTCTCTAAAATAAGCCATGATGATTTGACTGAAATTGTTTTTCAGAAAGTAATAGAAACCCATAAGAGAAAAACAAAGACAATAGCAGAACAAGCGTATCCGGTAATAAAACATGTTTTCGAAAATCAGGGTTCAATGTATACAAATATCATTGTTCCTGTGACGGATGGCATAAACACCTACAAAGTAATTGTAAATCTTGAAAAAGCATACAACTCCGAAGGGAAAGAAATATGTTCGGCATACGAAAAGAGTTTGGTCTTAAGTATTATAGATGATGCATGGAAAGAACATCTCCGCGAAATGGACGATTTGCGACAGTCGGTGCAATCGGCATCATACGAGCAAAAAGACCCCTTGCTTATATACAAACTCGAATCGTTCAATCTTTTCAAAACACTCATAGAAAAAGTAAATCGCTCCATTCTCAGCACTTTAATGAAAGGGTATATTCCAATAAGTGATCCGGGGCAGGTTTCGGAAGCAAGACAGCAACGGCGCCTCGACACAAGCAGGATGACAGCAGGCAGATCGGAACAGGCCTACAACGATCCAAGCAAGGGAAAACCCAGCAATCAGCCTGTGAAAGTAGAAAAGAAAGCAGGGAGAAACGACCCCTGTCCGTGCGGAAGTGGAAAAAAGTACAAACATTGCCACGGGGCAGGGGTGTGATTTATTAGGTATAATTATTGTAAACCAACATCTGAATTAGGTTTCAACATGATAAAACAGACCAAAATAATGAAAAAGCTAAGCCTACTCTTACTGGTTATCTCAGGTTCAATGTATTGTTATTCTCAGAACAATATTAATGATTCCATTGCAACCTATATCGATACAACACAAATTATAATACCACTGAAAATTGGTATCGATTCGGTAGCCGCAATTTCGGATACCAGCTCAACACTGGTTCTTGCCGAAAACCAAGAAGCAGAGCTTGCTTACAACGATGGGGTAATGCTATTTCAGAATGGTGACTATAATACTGCCATTTACAAATTTACAGAAGCGATAAAACTTCGCAATAATTTCGATAAAGCCTACTTCAACAGAGCAAGTGCACATATGCAACTTCAGGAGTTCGATCTGGCTTACAACGATTTTGATTCCTGCTTGATACTCAACCCGGAAAAAATATCAGCTCTCTACTACATGGGTTATATTAGCTTTTACCGACAAGATTATTCTAAAGCCGCCGGATTTTTCGATATGGCAATTGCTAAAGGATTCAGCGATGCAAACATGTACTATCTGAAAGGAATCATGAGTTTCAACAATAAAAGCTTTGAAGAGGCTATTACCAATTTCTCTTCAAGTATAAAAATTGACGGCAACAATTTTATGCCATATCACGACAGGGGCTCTGTTTACAGACTAACGGATAAAAACGAGCAGGCAATAAGCGACTATTCAAAAGCCATAGAACTAAACCCGAAATGCTATCAGGCATTCAACAACAGGGGGTCGGTTTACCGCATGATGAAAGATTACGACAAGGCGATTGCCGATTACGATAAGGCCATTCAGCTGAAAGAGGATTACTATATTGCCATAAATAACCGCGGTGTAGCGAAATACGAAACCGGTAAATATGAAGAGGCTATCGACGATTTCGATGAAGTACTGCGTATTAAGAAATCATACGCATTTGCTTACAACAACAAAGGTCTTGCCCAATATAGACTAAAACAATATGCTCCTGCAGTGGAATCTTACACCAAAGCCATACAATACGATCCAAATTATGGTTTTGCATACCTGCACCGCGGGAGTGCTCAGGAAATGCTGCGCAAGTTTGATGAAGCTTGCGCCGACTGGAAAAAAGCCGGTGAACTTGGTGTGGATGCTGCAAAAAATTATGTCGGAATTTGTAATGAATAACACTATTACGACTATGAAATATAGAATATGTTTTATCGGAGTTTTGTTAGCAATATCTTCGTATCTGACGGGTCAGGAGAAAGTTGAGATACTGAAGGATGAGTTTAAAACCCCAAAGGAAGGATTCAAAGATGCCTGGGATGCAATAAAAGAGGGCGATAAATTATTCGACTTCGGAGAAGCCGGTTTCCGGAATGCATTATACCCCTATCTTGCTGCATACCAGTACAATCAGAAAAACGCAGAGCTGAATTATAAAATCGGCATTTGCTACCTGTATTCTGTTGAAAAGACAAAGGCAATAACACACTTTGTTGATGCGGTAAAGCTTAAACCCAATGTTGCGGGTGATATTGATTATTTTCTGGGCCGGGCTTATCATCTGACTTATCAATTCGATACAGCCATGTATTATTTCCAGAGTTATAAGCGTAAAGCAGCAGCTAAAGGTGTTAATATTACAGATAAAGATGTTGACAAACGTATTGATGAATGCAAATATGCCAAACAGTATGTTGCAAGCCCCATTAGGGTTTTTATCGACAACCTCGGCGACAATATAAATTCCTCTTACCCCGATTATGCTCCCGTAATTACCGCCGATGAATCGGTTATTGTATATTGTTCACGGCGACCCGGTGGTGTTGGCGACAATATCGACCCTAACGATCTGCAATACTACGAAGACCTCTACACATCAGAAAACATTAAAGGCAGGGGGTGGAGCCCTGCAATCAACATGTCAAATCTGAATACTGAGTATCACGATGCCTCAGTAGGCATTTCGCCCGACGGACAAATTATGTTCACATACAAGGGTGTTCCCGACGGGACCATTTTCCAAAGTGAGCTAAAAGGCCTCTCATGGGGAAAACCAAAAGAGTTACCCTCGCAAATAAACACAAAATACGATGAATCAGATGCCAGTCTCACTTACGACATGAAATATCTTTATTTTGTAAGTAATCGACCAGAAGACGGGTTTAAAACACCAACTTTTGGCGGAAAAGATATTTTTATAACCAATGTTGACGCAAAAGGGAACTGGCTTCCCTGTAAAAATATCGGAGGAATAATAAATACAAAATACGATGAAAGGGGAGTTTTCCTTCACCCTGATGGGAATACCATGTATTTCAGTTCTCAGGGTCATGAATCAATGGGTGGATTTGACATTTTTTATTCCGAAAAGGACAGCCTTGGCAAATGGGGCAAACCAGTTAATATTGGGTACCCTGTAAACACTCCCGATGATGATGTTTTTTTCGTAGCTGCCGGGAATGCACGATTTGGGTACTATAGTAGTTCGCGCGAAGGCGGCCGGGGGTATCAGGATATATACCGTATCACTTTCCTTGGTCCTGAAAAACTCATGGTGTGCGGGTCGGAAGACAATTTACTTGCCGGAAGTGAGATGGCCGTACAACAGAAAGTTGATGTACAGCAAACGGTTGAAGTTCGAAAAGTGCGTTTGACAATTTTAAAAGGCACCATTACCGACTATCTTTCGGGAGAACCTGTTGAAGCCGAGATCGAAATTGTTGACAATGAAAAAAATGAAGTAATTTCTGTCATTAAGTCAAACAGCTCAACAGGTAAATATCTGGTGAGCCTGCCCTCGGGAAAGAATTATGGCATTGCTGTGAAAGCCCCCGATTATCTTTTCTACAGTGAAAACTTCGACATACCTTATTCGCAAGATTATCAGGAAGTAACCAAAGACATTGTACTTAGTAAGGTGACCGTCGGATCTAAAATCATCCTGAAAAACATTTTCTTCGATTACGACAAAGCCACCATCCGCCCAGAATCGGAAAACGAATTAACACGCCTTGTTACATTACTGAATGCATATCCCAAAATGCGCATCGAAATAGGAGGGCATACCGATAGCCACGGAAGTCTTCAATACAACACAAAGCTTTCAAGCGACCGCGCCAAAGCCGTGGTTGATTACCTTGTAAGTAAGGGCATTGATGCATCACGACTCGAGTACAAAGGATATGCTTTTAATGAGCCCATTGCCACCAACGATACCGATGAAGGGAGGCAACAAAACCGCCGCGTAGAATTTAAAGTTCTGAGTATTAAATAAACAGCCATGAACAAAACTATAATTTCCTTACTGATAGCAGTTTTCGTTAACACAGCACTTAATGCACAAACCGATGTTAAGTTCAAAAGCTCAAACTTTTCGAACAATCCCAAAGGATTTCAGAACGCTGTTAATAATATTAATTCGGGAGATATAATTATTGAAGAAAAACGTAATTACCGTGAAGCCCTGAAATACTATCTCCAAGCTCAGGATTTTAACCCAGATTGTGCTGAATTGAACTATAAAATAGGAGTATGTTACTACCATTCCGAAAAAAAACATATGTGTTTGCCGTACTTCGAAAAAGCTTATCTGCTCGATCAAAAAGTAAATAAAGATATTTGCTATTATTTAGGCCGCGCATATCACCTAAACTATCAGTTTGAAAAAGCACTGACTTTTTTCGATATGTTTAAAAATTCAAGGGGTGTTACTTCCGATTTGCTTAAGCTAACGCCCAGACATATTGAAGATTGCAACAACGCCATGACACTCATTCTCGACACATTACAGGTAGAGATTGTAAATTTAGGACCCTCCGTAAACACCCAATACCCTGAATACAACCCACTTATCACTGCCGATGGTGAAGAGATGTTCTTCATCAGTCGAAGAGAAGGTACAACCGGTAATAAAACCGATATCAATGATGGGATGTATTGCGAAGATGTATATATTTCCGATCTGGTAAATATCAACTGGACAAACGCTAAAAACCTTGGAAAGCCTATTAATACTGCGAAGCATGATGCTGTTCTGGGTATTGCGCCAGACGGCCAGCAATTGCTGACATATATCGATATTAATGAGGGAGATATTGGAATTTCCGTTTTACATGGTTCAAAATGGTCGAAGCCCGAACTCCTTAACACGAATATCAATACGCAATACCACGAATCGAAAGCCTGCCTCTCACCGGATGGGAAGCAACTTTTCTTTATTAGTAACAACCCCAAAAACAGCATAGGTGGAAGAGATATTTTTGTGAGCAAACTTGGGAAAAACGGAGATTGGGGTCCTGCCGAAAATCTGGGCAAGACAATTAACACCAAATTCAACGAAGAAGGGGTTTTTATTCATCCCGATGGTCGTACCATGTACTTCAGTTCCGAAGGCCATAACTCAATGGGGGGTTACGACATCTTCAAGTCGGTGCGCGATAGCTTAGGCAATTGGTCGAAACCGGTGAATATCGGATTCCCTATTAACACACCCGGTGATGATGTTTTTTATACAGTATCGGCAAGTGGCAAAAAAGCATATTTTGCTTCGTACCGCGAAGATGGGTACGGTATGTACGATATATATGAAATTCGATTCAAAGAGAAGAAACCCGATGCAATTGCGACAAATGAACCTGAAAAAGTATTGGTTACCGTGCTGAAAGGTACTGTAAAAGACTCGAAAACATTAATACCAATCGAAGCCAAAATCGAGATCATCGATAATGTTAAAAACGAAGTTGTTGCTACTTTCTATTCGAACAGTGCCACAGGGAAGTACCTTGTAACATTGCCTTCCGGCCGTAACTATGGAATAAATGTAAGCCACGATTCATACCTTTTCCATTCAGAAAATTTCGATATTGCCGACACTACCGATTATCAGGAGATAGTGAAAGATATTTTGCTTCAAAAGATTGAAGTGGGAACAAAAGTGGTGTTACGGAATATTTTCTTCGACTACGACAAGGCAACACTTCGCCCGGAGTCAGCCGCAGAGCTCGACAAACTGATTGCCATTCTCATGAAAGAGCCCATGTTGAGAATCGAAATATCAGGGCATACCGACAACAAAGGCAGTCATGAGTACAATAAAAAACTTTCTGAAGGCCGGGCAAAAACTGTTGTTGACTATCTTGTAGAGCATGGCATCAAACGCGATAGGCTTGAGTATGCTGGATATGCATTCGATCAGCCTATCTCCGATAACGACACCGAAGAAGGGCGCCAGCTAAACCGTCGTGTCGAATTCAAAGTACTGAGCCGCTAATACCGAATGTTTGTTAAATTTTGTTAAACTGAAAGTCCGTTAATTGTTGATGGCTAAAAAATGTGTATTTTGCCAAAAATCATTGAATGCGCTTCCTGAGAATTATATCAGAAAACTTTAAAATTGCATTGATATCAATGCGATCCAATGTGTTGCGCACAATTCTTACGGTTCTTATCATTGCCGTGGGAATTATGGCTCTGGTTGGAATTCTTACCGCCGTCGATGCAATTAAGAACACCATTAGCAACGAATTTACCAATATGGGGGCCAGCACATTTACCATTGTTAAAAAGAGGATGCACACCCGTGGCGGCGAAAACGAACTCAGACAAACTGCTATTCGGGATATTACTTTCGATGAGGCCCGGCGCTTTAAAAATTCGTTCTCTTTCCCTGCAAGGGTTTCGGTGATCGTTGATGCCACATGGACCGCGACTGTGAAATACGAAAACGAAAAAACAAATCCGAATATTCAGGTAATGGGTTCCGACGAAGATTACCTGTTTACATCTGGGAATGAGATTGGATTAGGCAGAAATTTTTCTCCCAACGAAGTTCAAAGCGGAAGTAATGTAGTAATAATAGGGAATGCTATTGCGGAAGACATCTTTAAAAACAAGCAGTCACCGATTGATAAATATATTAACATTGGTAACGGCAGATACCTTGTTATCGGTGTCTTGAAATCGAAAGGTACCAGTTTTGGTGGAGCTGGCGATAAATTTTGCATCATACCTCTTACAAATGCCCGGCAAAACTTTACCGACTACGATCTTTCTTTCGATATCAGTGTGCTGCCATACGATGCCGGCAAACTCGACCTTGCTGTAAGTGAAGCTGAAGGTCTTTTCCGCAATATTCGAAAGCTCACAGTGTACGATGAAAACGACTTTGAAATTCGTAAAAGCGACAGCCTTGCAAATATGCTTATCGAAAATATATCAGTGGTTACAATTGGTGCAACCATAATTGGACTTATTACTCTTTTGGGGGCTACTATTGGACTGATGAATATTATGCTGGTTTCGGTTACTGAGAGAACACGGGAAATAGGAATCAGAAAAGCCTTGGGAGCCCCATCACGTGTGATAAAACAACAATTTCTCTTCGAATCGGTAGTAATTGGTCAGGTTGGAGGCATTCTGGGTATTGTCCTGGGTATTGTTGCAGGAAATCTTGTATCAACAGCAACGGGCGGAAGTTTCATTATCCCATGGATGTGGATTCTGCTTGGGGTATTACTTTGTTTTATTGTGGGTGTGATTTCCGGATATTTCCCTGCAGTAAAAGCAGCAAAGCTTGATCCTATTGTGGCACTACACCATGAATAATTGATAACCTGAATTCGTTCTTCGTAAATCTTATCAATTCATCTCCGGTTAGCAAATTGGCACCTATTGAACACAATTAAATCCTACAGAACCCGTATATGAGAAAACTCCGAATTGAAGAACTAAACAGAATAAATGTTGAGCAGTTTAAAAACATTGCTAAAATTCCTTTGGTTATTGTACTCGATAATATCCGTAGTCATCATAATACAGGTGCAGTTTTTCGTACGGCCGATGCTTTTCTTATCGAAAGACTTCTTTTATGTGGTATTACGGGCTCACCTCCCCATCGCGATATTTACAAAACCGCTTTGGGTGCCTGCGAATCGGTGGAATGGAAGTACTATAAAAGCACTTTGGTAGCGGTAAAAGAGCTGAAACAAAATAATTATGTGCTGCTGGCATTGGAACAAGCTGAAGGGAGTATTCCCCTCAGCAGCTTTCAGGCATACCCCCACTTAAAATATGCGCTGATAATAGGGCATGAAGTAAGAGGGGTACAACAGGAAGTTCTGGATTTATGCGACATGTGCCTCGAAATCCCCCAACACGGCACAAAACACTCGCTGAATGTTAGTGTAAGTACCAGTATAGCAATATGGGAACTAACAAATAAATTAAGCAAGGCATGAGCGAAACCTGGGATAACCGGTATAGTACAAGCACATTTGTTTATGGTACTGAACCCAATGTTTTCTTTAAAGAGGTGGTACTGCAAAATACTCCCGGAAAAATTTTACTTCCCGCCGATGGCGAAGGGCGAAACAGTGTTTATGCTGCAAGCATTGGATATGACGTCCACGCTTTCGATTTCAGTTTAGTGGCTATCGAAAAGGCAAGGCAACTTGCTACTGCAAGAAATGTTACAGTCAAATACAAACATGCTGATTTTAATGTTGCAGATAAATTGTACCCCGACAATAGCTTTGACTATCTGGCACTTATTTATACACATCTCCCTCCAGAGGTTCGCAAATTGTATCACAATATGTTACTTCGCAAACTCAAACCCGGAGGAAAGCTCATATTCGAGGCGTTTTCGAAGAAACAAATGCACCGCACATCAGGAGGCCCTAAAATCGAAGAACTTTTGTATTTAACCGATGACCTTAGGCGTGATTTCGGATCACTTTCGAAACTGTCGATTAGCGAAAATGAAATTGTTCTCGACGAAGGTGAACTTCACAACGGCGCTGCTTCTGTAATTCGCATTCAAGGTGTAAAATAATGCAGCATTTTGAAAAATAAAGTTAGCTACGCAGCATAAAATTTCAACAGGTAACATGAAAGTAATTATTTAATTTTGCTGCCATGTTTATCGAAGGTTTAACAGCATGGGGGCTCGATGCCTGGATTATTATTCTGATCCTTGTTGTTTCGGGCTTTGTGGTGGGAGTAATCAATACGGTAGCCGGAAGCGGAACCGTAATCTCTTATTCATTATTTATGGCTCTTGGTATGCCTTCTCCTCTAGCCAATGGTACTGTGCGTTTAAGCGTGGTTATGCAAACGCTCACATCATCGCTGAGTTTCTACAGAAATAACAAACTTGATATAAAAAAGGGATTGATCTTAGGTATTCCAATAGTAGCCGGTTCAATCGCAGGGGCACAGATTGCCGCAAGTATCAATAAAGATCTTTTTGAAAAAATTGTCGGCATTTCGCTATTATTACTTTTGTTCTTCATCTTCTATAACCCAGAAAAGTGGGTAAAAGGCTCTCTCGAAAAACAACAAAGAAAAGTTTCTGCCTGGCAGTATTTGGTTTATTTATTCATAGGCATTTATGGTGGGTTTCTTCATATCGGAGTTGGCATTTTTCTTTTGTCGGCTTTGGTTCTTCTTTCCGGGTACGATTTGGTAAGAGCGAATGCTCTAAAAGTATTTCTTGTTTTTCTTTATTCACCGGTTGCTTTAGCAATATTTATTATGAACGGGCAGGTCGAATTCCTATTAGGGTCTATTGTTGCGGTAGGTAATATTTTCGGTGGGTGGGTTGGATCTCGAATTGCTATTAAAAGAGGTTCTGGCTTTATCAGAATACTTCTTGTTATAATTATTGCAATCTTCAGCGCCTATTTGCTGGGGTTGTGGGACTTGGTATTTTAATGAAAAAACAGGTATGCGACTACAATAGCTGCTATTATACCAGCAAAATCGGCAATCAGTCCGCAAGTTAAAGCATAGCGGGTTTTTCTGATACTAACGGACCCAAAATATACGGCAAGAATGTAAAACGTAGTGTCGGTGGCCCCCTGAAATACGCAAGATAAACGTCCTACAAAAGAATCGGCTCCATACTGATTCATTGCATCCACCATTAAACCTCTGGCACCACTACCACTCAAGGGTTTCATTAAAGCAACGGGTAATGAGGGAACAAAATCACTGTTTACTCCCATAGCTTCGAAAACCCATGCTATTCCATATATTATAAAATCCATCGCTCCTGATGCCCTGAAAACACCTATACCAACAAGTATGGCTATGAGGTATGGAATGATTTTAATTGCAGTACTGAACCCTTCTTTAGCTCCTTCGATAAAAGAATCGTAGACATTCACTTTTTTTCGCAAAGCCAATGCAATGAAGCTGATGATTATTGTGAATAAAATTAAGTTACCTGCAATCGATGATACCGTATTAATATTCTCTGATGATAAGGTAGAGAAATAGAAGATTATTGCGGCTATAAACACCGATAAGCATCCCAAATACAATAATATGGTTTTACTGAACAGGTTAATCTTCTGCACTACCGATACAGCAATCAAACCCGCCAATGTACTTATAAAAGTAGTTATCAAAATAGGAATAAATATATCCGACGGGTCAGCGGCTCCCATCTGTGCACGGTATACCATTATGCTGATAGGGATTATTGTCAGCCCCGAAGTATTCAAAACAAGAAACATTATCTGTGCATTCGATGCTGTATCTTTCCTTGGGTTAAGCTCCTGCAGCTCTGCCATGGCTTTCAGTCCCAGCGGTGTTGCAGCATTATCCAGCCCCAGCATATTGGCAGCCACATTCATAACCATTGATCCGTGCACCGGATGGTTTTTAGGTATTTCGGGAAATATCTTGTTAAAAAACGGGCCGATAAGCCTCGCCAAAATTCTGATTGCACCGCCGTTCTCCCCTATCTTCATAATTCCCAGCCATAAAGTCATTACACCGGTTAAACCAAGTGATAGCTCAAATCCCAGTTTGGCCATATCGAAAGTGCTGTTCATAATTGAGGTAAAAACTACCGTATCTCCAAAAAACAGAAGTTTTACCAATGCAACAACAAAAGCAATAATAAAAAAAGCAATCCAGATGTAATTCAGTACCATACCATGAATTATCTACCATAAAAATAGAGCTTTGTTTTAGCTGACAAAGAATACACGATGAAATAGTATCAACAAACTAATTAACAGCAGCTGTCAAATTATTTACAATACTGTTGTAATAAGAATTCCGCTTCGGGGTGACCCAAATGCGCCGCCTTGTGCCAGTAGTAGCATGCTTTTGCGTTATCATCAAGCCGGTGTTTGCACCATCCCAGCGAAATGTATGTGTCTGCATTCCTTGGGTTCAGGTCAAGAGCCATAAGGTAGTCGCTTACCGCACCGGTATAGTTTGTCAAATTTGAATAGGTCTCTGCGCGTAATAAAAAATACAACTCATTACCGGAATTCATGGCGATAAGTTTTGACAACACATCTACGGCTTCGGAATTGATTCCGGCATTCAATAAAACAACAGAAAGTTTATACCATACCTCTTCATGATCTTCGAAGAAGCGCAGATAATACCTCAAATCGCTGATTGCCTGTTCATAAATCTGAGCATTATTACTGGCTACCGCACGTTGTAAATAATAATCTATTTCGTATGGGTTCAATTCAATAACGTCAGAAATATCGATAACTGCCTTGATATATTCATTCATAGCTGAAAATACTTCTGCCCTGCGCAACAATAACTCATATGACAGTGTATCTTTTAAAATCCCGTTTACCTTTTTCAGTGCTTCTTTATATTGCTTCAGTTCAATGAGGGCGTCTGTCTTCATCAACTCTGCCATGTAAGTATAACGCGAATTGGAGAAACTGTTATTATCATGCAGTACTTCAGTAAATTCCTTCTGTTTCAACAAATATTCAAGTTCTGCAAGTACCAGTTTCTCTGAATCAGGTTCAAAACCCCTCCAAAATTCACTCCATTCCTTCGATGCAAAAATGTACCTGAAACATGTATCCGCTTTAACATCTGCAATATTAAAAACTTCTGGAAGTGTCAGGAACTCCTTCAGCTCATTAATCGCTGCCTCAACATCATTGACAAGTGCAAGGCAACGGGCCATATTCAGACGGGCCGTCGCCTGATCATACGGTATTAGCAATGCATACATACGTTGAGATTTCAAATAGTTTCCGGTTTTAAAATACAGTCCGGCATTCAGTCTGATAAATACAGCATCTTCCGGGAAAATACCGACAAGAGAGTCGGACAATGCAAGAGCAGCAGATGTATGCCCCTTTTCAAAATCCGATAAAACCCTGAAATAATAATCTGCTTTGCTTTGACCAAAGGATGCATTCAAACTTATCAATAACAATATTGTAGAAATTATCAGCTTCATCATTCAGAGGTGGAGTTCACATCCGTGGCCGTTATCACATGAATAAAGCCTGCAAGATGCCTGATATTCAATCCTGTAAGTCTCTGTTCATATACATCGCAAACGTAAAAATACACGCCATCGCTTACTATCCGGTTGTTTTTAAAATATCGGCCATCCCAGCGAATTTCAGGGTCGGTAGTTTCGAAAACGACAATTCCCCATCGGTTCTGGATTGTCATTCTTATTTCTTCAACAAAATAATAGGGTTTTACCGGAGTATAATAGTCATTAATTCCATCTCCATTCGGCGTAAAAATATTGGGTAAAATATAATAAGTGCAGTTGTCGAGGCATACTCTGTTCGAGGGTAAACTTTTATTTCCAAAAGAATCGACAGCAACCACTGTATAGCACCCTGCCATGGTTTCATCGGGAAAATGTCGGAAGAATGCCGTATCATGATTTGCACTGGAATAGACCTTATTCTCAATACCATCAAGAACTGGAGAATAATACACTTCGAAGTAAGCAACATCAATCAGGCAGCTATCTGGTATGAACCAGCTAAGCCGGTTAAACAGGCTGTCGCAAACACTCACTGCAGTAAGAACGGGAGGACACGGAGGCACCGTATCGATAGGCGTACCGCAATTTTCCTGCGACAGGTTAATAATTGGGTTAACGAATCCCGGTATGCCATACGACCCTTTGCTGCGAACAAAATAACAGTATTGTGTGCCATTATCGAGTTGTGTATCGCGGTAATAATCATTCCCGGTAATATCAAGTGAATCGAAAAGCATGGTTTCTGGACTTTGTTTGTACACGGTGTATTCTGTATTAACCCATGGAATATTTTTATCGAAATGCAATACCAAAGCATTGTCGTCCGATTCGATGCGCAAGAAAACAGAACTGGCAATATGTGGTGTTCCTATGAGAAAGCGGTTACCTTCCTCATCATTGTAGAACTCTATCCTGTATGAGTACGGGTTTTCCAAAGTATTAAGCAAACTGTCATAATAAATAGTATCATTTATCCCAGCCAGCGAATCAATACGTTCAAGGTTTTCACCAAAGAGACCTTCCGACCTGTATATCAAATACTTATAAGGACCTGGAGCTGCAATGGCATCAAATTCTGTAGGTTTTGACCATGCCAGATATATTCTGCCTTCATCAACGCTGGTTTCCAGTACACTAACATTTGTAATTGTGGGAATACCTCTAACCAACTGTGTACAAACTTCTTCGGAGGCATAGCCCTCGATTCCGTCAGGAAAAACGGGTGTAATAATATAACAGTACACAAATCCCTGCGAAAGTCCTACCCCGTCATTATCATCAATATAAGTTGTTGTAGTATGTCCTGCAACTGTTTTTACCAGGGTATAACCTGTTTCTTCGGGAACTCCCACTTCGCAGGAGTCTGGTACAAATCCTGAGGGATTGATTCTCCTGTACACATTATACCCGGTTACATTGTAACATGCATCCGGAGTCCAGCTAAGTGTAATAAAATCGTTACCTGACGAAATGTTCACATTTTCCACTGCCGGTCCAACGACATATATGCTGATGTTTTTAATGTACACCAAATGCACTTCGCTGTTATCATCCTCAGCTTTAATATTTACGATATAGGGCTGCCTACGTACATGTTCACACACAGTCTGCCATGTAAACAAACCGGTTGCTGTTCCATTTCCGGTATATTCCGATTCAATTATTGCAGCACCTTCTGTCATGATAAAAGGGCCCCCATTGGCTGTAATTGACAAAGAATCGCCATCATCATCAGTCACTGTGAAAGGCATTTCTAGTTTGGTTCCTGCCAGTATACAAATAACTTCCTGAGCATTAATTTGCGGTGCATGATTATCAGTGTCATATACCTCTATTTGCATATCACGAATGATTTCCCCAATCTTAATTCCTTTACGCCATTCTTCAATAATCATGGCAATATTATACACACCCGTATACATTGGTGTATTCCATACAAGATCACCGGTAAGCTCATTCATCGTCAGCGAGTTACTGGCTTCGGGGAAGGTATACCCTTCGATTGGCTCACCATTTTCGCCACGACAGATTGTGAGCTTATAGGCCAGGCTATCGCCATCAGGGTCGAATGCCCCTGGATTGTGAATAAATAGCTGCCCGACTGCTGCCTTATCGACAGGAGGCTGAGTGAGAACTGGTGTACTGTTTGAACCCAAAGCTGCATTGATTTGCATAGTGGTTGAAATTGCAAATAGTGTATTCACTGAATTGGGTATGTTTTCAACGCCAAAATTTCTGTTTGGGTCTTCTACCACTAAAGTATATATTCCGGGGCCCGGATATGTGTGAACACCTACATAACGGTTTCGTTTGTAATAGTCGGGCAAAAACACTTCTTCAACGCGGGGAAGAATATCGCCTGTATTGTCTCCCCATAATATTTCGAGTTGAGGACGGTCGGCAGTATTACCCGGACCGGTAGCAGTATAGGTGATTATAGTAACTTCAAATGTAAGATCGGTAAGCTGCCTGTAAGTAATTTCGCCGGCACGGTTGTGCGTTGCAAAAGCGTTGGTTACGGCAATGCATACAATTAACAGTATGGAATAAATGGTTTTCATCATACTTATAACCTTCAAAGTTACAACATATTTTGCCATATATCCGAATTATTTACCGAGCAACGCAAAATTTACGGAATTTAATCCTATAGAATTTTCAATTTTTCGAAACGTTATCATCTTAGACCGCTGTTTATTTGGACAGGTAAAATTTTGTGTTTCCAACAGTACCATTTATTTATTAACACTGTTGTCCGATAAAACTTTTTAAAGAAGCCAGCGCATAAGTCTGGCTTCTTC
>ENA-UPTA01001231-UPTA01001231.1-activated-sludge-metagenome-genome-assembly--contig:-NODE-1231-length-28812-cov-6.169524_pt1 | contig 28812 bp, 16 predicted proteins | sample MGYA00238184_ERZ773361 | MGnify/ENA primary metagenome ERZ773361 (study PRJEB29100, sample SAMN05720205) | activated sludge metagenome | isolation source: anaerobic digester from wastewater... | reverse complement strand
ATCAACTACGCGTTCCTCGCGTCGGCCTTGATGCAGCAGGGACCGTGGCAACGGCAGGACATTCAGGTCGATTGGCAGTGGTGCCTTGCCCACCTTGAGGAGAGGATCAATGCCGTCGACTGGGCACAAGCCCGTGAAGACGTGCGGCGGTTCGTCAGGGCGACGGAGTACCCATCCCTGGAACTGTGGAGCAGGGAGCTGTTTCTCTCCCAGTTGCAGAAGGTCAAGGGCTGAACAACGGCCCGGAGGCCCCAGGGACCAGGGAGTGCAGATGGACCCACGGATGGGGAGTCCGTTGCTCTGCTACGGTGCCGTTTCTGAGCTGTTGCGAACGGCGGGAGCCAATTCTCGGGGCATCATAGCCTCTGACAGGACCGAAGTGCCAGCCTCACGCGGATGCCTTAGGTGTCCACGTTCCAAGAGGACAGGGGGGATTCCCAAGGTGGTCCCATCGGCACTCGACAGGTACAGCCGGACCTGCTGGGTGCTGATCGGAGCACCTCGCGGCGGAAGAGTCGGCGGGAAACCGGTCGATCTGCAGAGATGTTGCGGTTACAATGGCAGGACCTCGCCGCTGGCTGTCTCGTGCAGGCGAAAGCCCCGTCGAAGCCCGACGGGAAGGTGGTAACAATTGTCCATGGTTCTCCGTGCCGCCTGCTCTGACGAGTGCCGATGCTGCCGCTGGGATGTACTCCGGCATTCGGGGCCAAGTGGCGACAATCTCTGCCGGATCACCGTGCGGCATGTTCGGTATTTTGTCGCACTATGTTGAACGTCTTGGCCGAGGGGCTCACGTACAATGTCGTCAGACCTGAAGAGGTTCACCGTCCGAATCGCAGGACGCGACGGATTCCCTATGGAACGCAAGAGATCCCTATCCAACTCAAGAAACACGGCAAGCGACGCCCCGGAGGGAGGGAAGGGGCATCTGCCCGTCGCTTCGTCTCCAGATACTCGACTCCGTGTCGCAGCGGCAGCGGAAAGGCGGGAGAATGTCCTGCGCGCCGTTCGGTTTGAGAGACCCGCGTACATCCCCATGAACTTCCATATCAACGAGGCCTGCTGGCATTGGTACCCGCCGGAAGTTCTCAAGGAGCTGATGGAGTCGCATCCGCTTCTATTCCCATGTTTCGACGGAACCGGCGGCGGTCGGACGGAGTTGGACTATGTGGTCATCGAACGCCCGGGCAAGCCGTTTGTGGACGGGTGGGGCTGTCGATGGGAGGCAACGGTCGAAGGGATGGTCGGGTCGGTCACAAAGCACCCGCTGGCGAACTGGGCGGATCTGGCCGACTATTCGCCGCCCGATCCGCGAACCGACTCGGGCAAGGGCCCGATTGATTGGGGGCAAGCTGCGGCGAATATCGAACGAGCCCGATCCTCCGGCCGCCTGACCATGGGAGGGCTTCGCCACGGGCATACGTTTCAAACGCTCGCGGACATTCGCGGCTACGAGAATCTTCTGTTGGACATGGCAGATCATCATCCGAATCTAATCCATCTTGCCGAGATGGTGGAGCAGTTCAATGCGGCGATCGTGCATCGTTATGTCGAACTCGGGGTTGAATGGATGTGCTATCCCGAGGATCTCGGGATGCAGACGGGCCCCATGATTTCCCCGCAGATGTTTCGCACGTTCGTGAAACCCAGTTACGAGCGATTGATCCAGCCTGCCCGGCGCGCCGGCTGCGCGGTGCACATGCATTCCGACGGTCAGATTCGCGATCTGCTGCAGGATTTGATCGACGGCGGCGTGGATGTCGTGAATTTGCAGGATTTGGTCAACGGGATCGACTGGATCGCGGACCGTCTTGCGGGCCGGGTGTGTATCGACCTCGACATCGATCGCCAGAAGGTCACTCCGTTTGCCACGCCCGAGCAGATTGACGACCTCATCAGAAACGAGGTTCTGAGGCTGGGATCAAAGGAAGGAGGACTGATGATGATCTACGGATTGTACCCGGGTGTGCCACTGGAGAATGTGAAGGCATTGATGGACGCCATGGAGCGATATGCGGGCTTCTATGCGTGAGGCCGAACGAGCAGGCTGAGTGTGGGAGGTGCAAGTATCGTGTTAGTTGTCAGAACCGTCTGTTTCTGTTTCATCGTCGTCTCTCTGTCTTGTGTCTCTGCGGCTGCGGAGGACCGAGAGCCACTCATGCGGGCCCAGCGAGACCCTCATACAGGACAGGTCGTGGTCAGCCAGGGCGACCGGCCCGTGCTGCAGTACAACTATCTGACAGTTCAGCCGCCGGCCGGCTTCGTGGAGTCGGCGGAGGCGGGCAATCGTCGTTACGCCCGAGCGAGGAGCGACTACATTCACCCCTTGTACGGCCCGGACGGAGAAATCCTGACGGCAGATTGGTCGAAAGATCATCCCCACCACCGTGGCGTCTATTGGGCCTGGCCCGAAGTGGATTGGCGTGGGAAACGGGGCGACCTCCATGCCCTGCAGACTGTCATCGCCCGCCCGACGGCCAACGTCAAGCTTCAGAGCGGGGCCGAGTCCGCCCGGATCGAAGCCGAAAACCTGTGGTTGTGGGAGGATGAGACGCCCATCGTCCGGGAAGCGACCGTCATGTGCGTGCACAAGGCCGGAACAGAGGGCCGGCATATCGATTTGAGGTTTGACTTCGAGGCGCTGGCCGACGATGTGGCCATCGCGCGTCGCGGCGCCGATGCATACGGGGGCTTGAACATCCGTTTGTCGCCGATCAAGGACATGCAGTTGATACACCACGCCGATCCCGTCGGCGCCGAACCCCGGCGGGCCTGGTCGGACAGCCTTGGAATCCGTCCGGGAGGGACTCGATCGGTCGGCTTGGCCGTGTTTGAGAAGACAACCAATCCAGACTACCCGGGCGACTACATCGAGTATCCCTACCTGCCCTGGTTTCAGCCGACGTTCCCTGCCCAAGGCACGCGATACATGTTGAGGAAGAATCAGACGCTGACCCTGGAATACCGGCTGTGGATTCGGCCGGACGGCAAGACCGACGAAACTGCGTACATACGGCAGTGGCAGATGTACAACAACGACCAGACTTCAACATCGGTCCTTCCGTAACGGGGGAGAATAGGAAATGGCAGAGCGACGATATGGAGTCCTGGTGCACGGAGCCGGTTGGGTGGCAACCCAGCACGTTCAGGCCTTCCTGCACAACCCTCACGCCGACGTAGTGGCGATCTCCAGCCGGCATCTGGCCAGTGCGCGGCGTCTGGCCGATCACTATGGACTCAGACGGGCCGTCTGCTGCGACAGTCTGGATGCCGCTCTGCAAGTCGATGGTGTGGACATTGTGTGCGTGTGCACGCCGCAACACGTGCACTGTGAGAACGTCCTCACAGCCGCGGCGGCCGGCAAGCACATCGTGATCGAGAAGCCCGCGGCCAATTCACTGGAGGAACTGTATGCCATGCGGGACGCGGTGCGACGAGCCGGCGTGAAGACCGTCGTCAGTTTCGTGCTCCGCTGGAATCCGCTGTTCCAAACCATCAAGCGGCTCATAGCCAACGGCGCCCTGGGGCAAGTCTACTGTGTCGAGACGGACTATCAGTCGTACAACGGCGCCTGGTGGGGGGGATGGGAGGACGGTCGTAAGAAGGACACGGCCATCGGCGCCATGGCGGTCGCAGGCTGTCACGCCATAGATGCCTTGCGATGGTTTGCGGCCCCCGGCGAGTTCGAGGCCGCCGACCCGATCGAAGTCTTCGCCTACGCCGGAGGGCGACGCCGGGGCAAGACCCACCAGTACAATCCCACCACCAACACCTGGGAACAGTATGCGCCGATGGAGTACGATGGTCTGGAGATTGCCCTGGTGCGTTTCGCGAATGGCACGCTCGGCAAGGTGTCGGTCAACTTCGAGTGTATTCAGCCTTACACCTTCCCCATAGAGATCTTCGGCGATCGAGGTTCGATCAAGGACAATCGTCTCTGGTCGCACATCTTCGCCGGACAGAAGGACTGGGTGAAAATCCCCACCGTCTGCCCGGATTCCAGCGACATATCGCATCATCCATTCCAGGGCCAGATCGACCATTTCGTCCGATGCTTGCTCGACAACGTGGAGTCCCATTGCAGCCTGGAAGATGCCGTCAAGACCCACGAGGTGGTGTTTGCCGCGAAGCAGTGCTATGAGACCGGCCGTCCGGTGCAGTTGCCCTTGCGGTGCGAATCCTGATGGACAAGAGACGATGACATGTCACGGTCCGCACGGTGCAGGAGAGACTATTGTGTGCTCGGCACAGAACGTTCTGAGATTGAAGATTGATCGTGGTTCCTGTCTGAGCCCATGTCTGGGCCAAATTGGCTGGGCGGTGTTCCCGGAGCCTGTGCACGATGTGGAGAACCTCCCGGCCCACACTCACGAGACCGCCTATGAGATATGCTACATTGCCCACGGGACGGTGGATTGGTGGGTGGGCGAGAGCCTGTTCGAGGTTGGACCGGGTTGCGTGTTCATCACGTTTCCCGGGGAGACGCACGGTGGCCTTCACGATATCATGAATCCCTGTGAGCTGTTCTGGGCCCAGGTGGAGTTCCCCGGGGAGGGGGCGCTGCCCGGCTTGTCCCGCGAGGAGACGAAGTCTCTGGCCGATCGATTTGCCCGGATCGATCCGCGGTGCTTCCCCAGCACCGCCGAGATACCGGTCCTGTTCAGGAGGTTGATCGACGAGCATCGCGGAATCAGTGAAGACAGCATCCTCCTTGTTCGGGCCACGTTGATCGAGCTCCTGGTGGCCGTTGCTCGCGGACAAGAGACATGGCGGAAGAGACGTGCCGCGGGTCTACAGTGCTCCGAGCCCATTCGTCGCGCCCAGGAACTCATCAACCAGCGGCTCGAAGAGTGCGTCAGGATGGAGGAAATTGCCGAGAAGGTGGGTCTGAGCCCCACCGCATTCTACCGAATGTTCCGTCAGGAGGTCCATCTGACTCCCGGGGAGTACCTGACGCAGCAGCGGATGCACCGAGCGAAGACGCTTCTGCGCGATCCGTCCCTGAGCGTGACAACGATTGCGCACTCGCTGGGGTACTCCTCCAGCCAGTACTTTGCCACGACGTTCAAGCGGATCGCTGGTGTTACGCCGCGAGCGTATCGGACGACAGCGTGCCACGATGTGCACGGCTCTTGACAGGCCGGAGGGGAGAGCTCGGAAAGGTGCGGCAGAAGACATGCGGTTGCCACGTATCACAGTCGGTTGTCGGATACTTCGGATTCAGTGCAGGATCTCAAGGGGAATCCTGGCCACGGTTTCGCATCCGGACAGGAGAACGCGCGACACGGGCTTCACTTTGATTGAACTGCTTGTTGTCATCGCGATCATTTCTGTGCTCATGGCGGTCCTCATACCTGCGCTGAATGCGGCCAGAAAGCAGGCCAGAAGCACAGCATGTATGGCGGCGCTGAAACAATGGGGGCTCTGTTACCAGTTGTATGCCCAGGAGTATGAGGGGAAGCTTCCCGTTTTCGTCGGCGGTACGGTCCGGACCACGTATATGGAATCGCTGAGATCCTATTACGCCAACATCAACCAGATGCGAACCTGCCCTTCCGCGACGCAGGTCGCCACCGGCAATCCGACCGGCCTTCAGGCTCGGAGCTTCTTCGGCTACACGCGCAGCGCCTGGCAGATTGACGTGGCGCAGGCGGAGTGGATGGCCGAGGACGACTGGGGCATCGGGAGTTTCGGCGAGAATTCCTGGATTCGCAATTCGCTGGACACGAGCGGCAGTCGTTTGCAGTCCGCGCAAACATGGGCGACCCTGAACGTCAAGAATATCAAGGAAGTGCCGTTCATAGGGGATGCTCGATGGAACAACGCCTGGCCGGCCAGCGATGATCCCGTTCCCACGAACGTGGCGACCGAGGAACAGATGTTCAGCATCGGCAACTGGTCGCGCATCGTGTGCTACGTCATGAGACGCCACAAGAGCGGTATCAACATGTGCTTTGGCGACGGCAGCGTCCGCGGCGTCCGGGCCGAGGACCTATGGACACTGAGATGGAATCGCCAGTCGCAGCCCGTGGAGGTCGGCGACGATCTCAGGTGGATGACGGACTGGTGATCCGACGTGACAGCGGGACCGGCACGTTCACATAGTGGCTGTCACAACTCGGTGGGTCGCCAATACGACAGTAAGGGTACGAACACCAATGCGAAATCCAAGACAAGGAGAAGACGACAATGTCTGAAGCTCAGTACGTATCGCGGCGCAGTTTCATTCGCCGGGCTGGAGTGGCCGGCATAGCGGTTCCCTACTTTGTTCCCGCGGGCGTCCTCGGCCAGGCCGGCCGACCGGGCGCAAATGACAAGATCGGTCTCGCCCTCATCGGTTGTGGCGGTATGGGGCGGGCCAATCTGAACGCCTGTGCCGGGCGGTCCGACGTGGTGGTGGTCGGCGCCTGTGACGTCTGGAAGCCCCGCTGCGAGGCCGTGGTTGCCCAATACCAGGCGACCGCCAAGCCGTACCACGATTACCGTGAGTTGCTGCACGCCCGCGACGTCGATGCCGTGATCATCGCGACGCCCCCTCATTGGCACTGTCGAATGGCGGTGGATGCCTGTGAGGCCGGCAAGGACCTCTACCTCCAAAAGCCCATGACGCTCCACGTGGCGGAAAGCTTCGCTGTGCGCAACGCGGTGCGTCGACACAAGCGGATCTGCCAGATCGGCACGCAGATCCACGCCTCGGAGAACTACCGCCGCGTGGTGGAGTTCATTCGCTCCGGCAAACTGGGACCCATCAGTGTGGCTCGGACGTTCAACGTGATGAACCAGGGGGCCAACGGTATCGGCAACCCGCCCACCGGCGCGCCGCCCGCGGAGATCGACTGGGACTTCTGGATCGGTCCCGCCCCGATGCAGCCGTTCCACCCGCTGATCGTGAGGGATGCCTACCACAACTGCTCCTTCATGGCTAGCAGCGGCGGCTGGACCCCCGGCATGGCCCCGCACATCATCGACTTGCCGATCTGGGCGCTGGACCTGGGTTATCCTCGGAGCACCTATTGTTCCGGCGGCCGCTATGTCATCCAAGACATCGGGGACGCCCCGGACGTACAGGAAGTTGTGTGGCAGTATCCGGACTTCACCCTGACGTGGATGATGTCCCTGGTGAACAGCTTCGCCTTCGACTTCGGCCGTGGCACGCCGGCACGCCGACTGGGAATCTACTTCCACGGACTCCACGGCACGTTGTACTCCGACTACGGCATGCATGAAATTGTGCCCGAGGGAGATCTGCTGAAAGACGCCCAGCCCCCGGAGAAATCGATCCCCTCATCGCCGGGCCACGAGCAGGAGTGGCTCGACAGTATCCGCACTCGCGTGCCGCCGAGCTGTAATCCGGACTATCACTGCAGGATCGATGTGCCGATCGGCCTGGCCAATCTTTCGATGAAGCGGGGCCGGGCTATCCCCTTTGATCCGGCAACGGAGAAGATCCTCGATGACGAGGCCGCCCGGCTGGCCGTCCCACAATACCGGGCGCCGTGGGAGTTTCCTCGTCAGTATCTCTGATCGTGAGCAACGGAGCACCGAGTCGCTGCCTGGGACCTGGACCATGTGGTGGCGATCCAGGATGTGGCGAGCCTGACTTGAGTTGGGATTCTACCGGAACCCGGGGAGGCTGCGGTTTCACAGAGTATCCGTGTGCAGGCGGTTCACGTTCAGCGATCGTCGATATCGGACAGAAGGATCCTGAAAAGCCCATCCGTCTTTGTGCAAACCCACAGAGTGCCCTCCTGCGTATCGGCTTGGAGATCGACGATGTCCGTCAACCGACGGCGTCCGAGTCCCCAGGCGTCATTGCTTCGCCTGTGGAGCAGTCCATCGATCTCGAGACCACTGCTGACGACGGAGATGTGGTGGTCTTCGGCAGTCGCATGGAACGCGGGCCATTCTTCTGCCGGGATGTCGCAGAAGACTCCCCCGGAGAGCTTCGCATAACGGTCCGGCCTCGGTGTCGTGTATCTCATGAACAGCGATCCATCGTCGGCGTAGCGGACCCGTCCGGCGTTGCAGATCGAGCCGCCGCGTTCCTGCACGATAAGGCGGGAGGCACGATCGTCGGTCAGCAAGTTGGCGTCGGGCTTGTACGCCGTGATCCAGACGCCTCCCAGTGTTCCGATGGCCACCTCATTGCGCGGCCGGTAGGTCGAAACGCTGGTCATCACATCGAAGGCGAGGGCGTGGCCCTGTCCAAAAGGCACAAACACGTCGTATCTCGGACTTGGTTGGGTGTCGTCATTGGAGGAGATACGGGCTTCGAAGGCGTTATGATTCTGGTCCCAGACATAGCGAGGCGTCGCGAGCCATCGGATCTCTGGCACCGACAAGACGACGTGTTGGCCCGTCTGGAATGGGCGACTGGCTTGCGCGAAATCGGTATCGCTCCATGTCAGTTGCTCCCGGTCGAAGGCGCCCTCTCGGATGGTTACGCCGGAAGACGACCGGCCATCCACGCTCGCGAAGCAGCCGAAGAACCGTCCGTTCCCGGCAGGCCGGAGAGCTCGAATCTCGTCCCCCGCAGCCCAGATGCCAAGCAGACGCAGAGCAGGTTCCAGGGAGGTGCTCTCTTCCACGTGATTGGCGCAGATCCGCCTGATTCGCGATCTGCGATCCTCGATGTTGAAGAACGTGAGCCATTTGCTCCCGCCCGTCTGTATCTCGCAGGCGCCGCTCACGCAGTCGAAAGCGAATCGGCCATTGTATAGTAGATCTTCTGTCGGCAGTTGCGGCAGGCCCGACTGCAGAATGGCGGGCCGCGACGTCGTCGCCCCCGGCAGGTAGGATTGCCAGTGTTCGACGAGGCCGATATGCCGGATCGAAGGTTCGGCAGTCTGGATGTGCTCAAGTCTCAGGATGGCTCGCTTCGTCAGGGGTTCGTCCCCGCGGGTCGATGTCGCGGTGATGGCGTCGCCGCGATCAGATGTGCGGAGGTGGTATTGTATATCGGCGCCTGTCCTGCCCACGACAAGGCCGACGTTCCGGCCCGCCACCCAACCCGGTTCACAGTAGTCCAGATCGGGGATATGCCAGAACGCCGCAGCCTGGAATCCCCCATCCTGCATCCTCCTGAGCAGTTCCGGTCCCAGAGGAGAAAGCAAGACCACCGTTTCATTGTTCATCGCGCCCACGGAGATGATCTTGTCCCAGACGAAACGGTTGCCGTTCCACCAGTGGAGCGGCGAGAATTCCGCGCCGGGAGTGCGGAAGGCATTCCGTGAGACCCCGGGACCGGCAGCCACGTCGCCGGCATATAGGACTGGTTTCCATGAGTCGTCCAAGGCGGATTCCAGACGCCAGGTAACCACCGGCCCTGCGGGCACCTCACGTCGCTGCGGCGGGATTGATCGCCAATTCGCCGACAGGGCATCCGGCATAAGGGACCACGCGAGCCCTGTGGAATCGGCCGAGGTCTGTTCCGAGCGAGTCTCCAGTCGTATGCCGTCCGCATCGGCTTCGAGAGAGCAGGGGGCCCGTGCACCGGGCGGAAGGGGCCAGCACCCCGTGATTCTGGCCGGGTCGGCTCCGTCCCGCCGCAAGACACACCGCTCGGCTGCGAGCGCGAAAATGGACCCTTCGTATGAGCACATCCGTTCGTTATCGTCGAAGAAGAAGCGGCCTCGTCGAAAGGTGGATTTGTCGGTTCCATCGAACGGAGTGAATCGCAGGTTTCCCCGACCGCAAGAGACGGCGAATGCCGGATTCCGAAACGTCTCTTCCTGGCCGGAAGGATCTGTGCCTGTTGCTCGCCGTCCGTTTGAGGTCAGACCATTCCAACCGCCACCGGAATCCATCCAGCGCCAGTCTCCCCCACGGCAGACCGCGAGACGGATGTCCCGGCCCGCAAGAAGGCCCTCCTGATCTGCGATTCGCCCGCGGATGGGGTCAAGAGGCCACAGGCCGTCGTGGGTTGCGGTCCAGAGTTGATTTGTCCTCGTGTCGCGTGCGACCCAGTTGACGCAGTCGTCTGCAAATCGCCATTCTCCCGCCTTCGCCTGCATCGACCGGCGGGATCGCCCGCTCCGATCCCGGATGGTCATTTGTGGGGGCAGGTCTGGTTGAAGGGGGCACATCCAATCCCACGGACCGACACGCACTCGGTTGGCGAGACTGGACCGTTCCAGACCTGGAAGAGGTACGAGGCCTCGGTTCTCCCATTTGTATGCCCGTCCGCCAGCGAGTTCGATGAGTACCGTCTGCCTTGCGCCCGGGGCCAGAACGGTCTGGAGGCGGGCGTTGCGGATTTGTGGGAAGATCGCCTTGAGCCCGAATGTGGCGGGGTCTCGGACAATCAATCCTGCCTCAGTTGCCAGCAGCAGATCGGTCTGGTCACACACGGCCATGTCCCTGGTGGATTGGATGGCCAGCTTTCCGCCTTTGCCCCAGAGTGGCAGCGGCTCTCCCGGCCCGTTCTTGGCTACCCAGGAAGGCGTGGGCCTTCCGGCCGCACCGACGGTCCAGACAAACCGATGGCTCGCGTAGTCGATCGTGGCCATCGTGCGAGGCGACGACTGCCTTGCTTCGCAAAGGTCGCCCCCGTTCGATTCGATATAGATCCGGTTGCCCCCCGCTTTGAGGTGAACAACGATATCGCCTGCGACAGAAGTCTCCATGCTCTCTGTTTCCGCGCCGACGGAAGGTCCATATCTTGAAATCGCAAGGGCCCCGTATCCGGGCGCGTCAGCCGGTGTTCGCTGATCCAGCCGGTCTTGTTGCAGCACCCACAATTTCCCGCTGGGGGCGAATGCCACGGCCTGCGCCGAGTCTTCGAGGAAGCCATCGCGCGTTGGCGTCAGCGGCTGCCATTGGCCGTCACGGTAGAGCGCGTAACGGGTGGCATTGCGCTGACGAACGACACGGAAGCCGCCGGCATGGAGCAGTTCTCCCTCGGCTGGGCGCCGCAGCATCTTCCGGTGCTGGTCGGCGCGGACTTGGTATCGTTTCGCCTCGTTCTGGAGTTCTTCTCGCCGATCCGATGCCTTGGCGCGCTGGGCCAATTCCCGTGCTTGTTGGGCGTAATAAGTTGCGAGGCCCGCCGGCGGCACGGGCACCTCCTCTTCGAACGTGCGACGAGTGCCCTGCAAAGTCACGACCCGCGACGTTGGGTGTTCATTCTTCAGGATGAGCGACCATACGTCCGATTTGTCTCTCGGAATCCAGCCGTACAATTCCTGGTCTTCGTCGCCGGTGCGCAGGCCTTGCCAGGCTCCGCTCCGAGGATCGTAGGCGGCAATCGCACCCGTGGAATCCACCAGAATCAGAACCGCCCCATCCGTATCGGCGTGCACAATGCTCGCGACATCGAACCCGTTGGGAGGCCGGGACCCGCCGCGACGGTATTCGCTTGACTGCCTGGGCGAATTCATATCCGGCCAGCATCGCAGAACGGCTGTCTGAGCTTCGACAGAGGCCATTGCCGCGGCGCTGTCGTTCACGTGAAGAGAGACACTGCGGGCGGCAGTGGGGACCGTTGTGAAGAGGCGGACGGCAAGGTCGTTGCCCATGTGAAGGATGCGCATGCCATCCTGGATGAGCAAGTCCGCAGGACCCGATGCGAACCGGACCGGCGCGGTCAGTTCCGAGAATCTGCGCACTTCGAAGGTCTCTCTGGCCGAGTCGTAGATCCCGACGTCGGATCCTCCGGTGAACAGTACGATGTGGGACGCGTCGCGGGGCCGCCAGAGAAAGGTGGTTCGATGTACGAATGCCTCCATGTCCGGGCCCGTGCAGTAGGCGACACGATTCCACTCGGCTATTGGCTTGCGGCTGTGTATGGTCATGCGCTGGATGCCGTTCTCATCGAGCGTCCAGACATCCGGATCGCCCGGTCCTGTTGTTATACGAGTGACTTGCCCGATGCTGGACCACGGCGCGGCTTGCCTTCCGGGACCACCCGAGAAGAATGTGCGCCCCAGGTCCGTGATGACGAATGTGCCGCTCAGATGGGGCAGAATGTGCGTGATGGCTTTGTCGGCAGTCGATAACGGCACTGGGCCACTACCCACGCGCCGCCAGGAACCCGTGAGCCACTCATACTCGGCGATGTCGCCACCCGGACCCGCGACCAGCACACGATCCTCGTCCAGTGGAGCGGGCGCTATGGCCGTAGCTTGTTCCGGCGGGAACGGCAGGGCACCGAGGCCGAAATTGGCGACCACCTGTCCGCCTCGCGTCACGGCCAGGCGCCCGTCCGAAAGCACGCAGAGCAGCTCGGATCGTGGCGTCAATCGCACCTGCTTGAGGGAGGCGCCGTTGTCGGAAAGGACGGGCAGATCCTGTTCGTACAGGTGCGCCGTGCCGCCGTCGTAGAAACACGTGCGGCCGCCGTGGATGAAGGCCAATCTGAACTGGCCCTCTTCGTTCAGGAGGAGATCCCCGAGCACCTCTGTTTCGCTGGGGGGATTGTTCTCGAGCGATGGGGCCCGGCCAGTGCAAAAGGCCTTCGGTGAGAACGTGGCGCCGAACCGATATCGATAGATCTCTCCATCCCTGCGGAGTCCCAGAATCTGCTCGCCGCATTCGATGATTTGGGAAGGGTCGGTCTTGTCCGCCAGTTCCAGGCATTCCCACAATCTCGGTGCGGACGGTTGCGTTTCGAGTACAAGGGGCCTGCCTTCGGCGATGGCCCAAATGAACCGCCCGCCTCGGCCGGCGGCCGTGAACGCACTGAGCTGTCGTTCCTTCAGAATCCAACCGTCGTTCGCTTGGGTGGGAACACGCGCGTCCGAGCAATCCGTGTAGGAGCGATCCTGCGGATCATAGAAGAACGCGCCCGCCGACGTGGTGAAAAGCAACTCGTCGCCCACCGGGATGACGGCAGTCACCTCGGGCTGCATCGCGCCGGCCCGGTCCAAGCCGTGTGCAGGCACCACGACTGTCGGGGCGACTCCGGTCGAGGGATTGCTGAGAACGCACGTTTCGTCTTCCTGGGCGAATGTTCCTTCTCTTCTTGGCCCCGCCGCGCGATACGCGCAAAGGTCCTCATCCGGGCTCAATCCGAAGGCCAACACGCGTCGCCGATCCAGCAGGTCCACACCGAAACCGCCGCTGGGCTCGGGCTTGACGCGATAGAGCCCTTTGTTGCCGGCCACGAGGATCCCGGCGCCGTCGGTGGGGGCCCTCCCGTCGTTCAACGGCGAGATGGCGAGAACGTCGGCTTCGGGAATCACACACGAGAGAACGCGCTGTCGCATCCGATAGGCAAACAGGCCGTAGGGGGTGCCCAGCCACGCCGTCTCACCGACCATGCGGGCCCGCTGCACATCAGATGGGCCGGCAAGTGTTCCGGGGATGGAGTCGGGCACGGCCAGGAATGGACCGAACCAGGACTTGTGGTTCTGTGAATAGCACCAGAAACCGCCACGGGCATCCACGGCACACGCCCACGCGCCGTCGTGTCCGGCTTCCAGCCGGGCGATGGGCGGCGTTGCGACCGATCGGCCATCCATAGGCCGGAGCGTGGATCGATCGGCGCATGCGATGCCGCCATCCAAATGACTGATCCATACGGCGTCGTGCGTTATTACCGCCTTGTCGACGGGCATCTCGCAGAAGGGCCCCGTCTGCCAGGACCTTGAACGCGAGAAAGGGTCACTTTCCGGCGCCGTGGGTGAGAAGGGATATCGTGCGACCCCTCTTCCGCTCGCAATCACCAGCCAGCCCAGATCGTCCAGTGCATTCGCAGTGATCGCCGGCGGTGTGGCGGGACCGGATGCGGGCCAGAAGGGCTGTTGAGGCGGTGGGATGGAGTTCTTGATGTGAGGGATGGAACCGGATTCGTCCTCCATCCCAAGTTCGGTCAGGCCCAGATTGCCCTCAAGAACGAGGAAATCGTTGCCAACTCTCCCTCGTGCAAGATCCTGCACGGGACCAGGAGTAACCTTCTCCCTTAGTATCCTGCTGTCCTTGTTGAACAGGACAAGGCCCCTCTGATCCGTCCCCAGAGCCACCCATTCGTCATGAGGGACCATCGCCCTGAACTCTGTCTTGCGCGTGTAGTCGTGCATGGCACGGCGATCTTCTACGTGGTCCAGTGTGTTCCACTGAGTGCGATCCGTGCCGAAGCGGTCCAGCGGCGAAGGAAGCCCGACTCGCGGATTGCTGGCGATGATCGCCACGGCGAAGATGATGAAGACGAGCAGCCCGATGCAGGCCGCGAGCGCCCTGCTCCGGACACATCGCCAGACGTACACGTAAGGCCATGAGTGGATACTGATCGCGGTCTCGGTGACTGTTCCGGCAATTCCTTCAGGAGGAATCGGATGGTCCGCCCGGTCCTGCGCGTACTGGTGGCGGCCTTCGAACGCGCCCTGCCACCCCTCCGGGGTTGTCTCCCTCAAGGCGGTGTAGACCTCGCACAACCGCCGTTGCGCGAAGACGCAGGCCGGATCCAAGGCCTTGTTCTGCCGGGGCGCTGCGACGAACAGGCCCGTCCCCTGAAGTTGGCGAAAGGCCATCCAGACGTCCAAACAGGCGTGCGGATCGAGGCTCGCCGGGGCGAGGGCCAGCCATGTGCACGCGCAGGTTTCCTGAAGTCGGGCAGGATGTCCGGGAGTCTTGCTGGCCGCTGGATGGTCGGTATTGCTCTCCGCGACCAGGTCCTGGTAAAGCCTGTGAATCTGTCGGATGTCATTCCGCGTATTGGCGTGCAGTTGCTCGGGCGAGATCTCGGTTTCGGCTGACTCGGAGGAGGGACGCGTTGCCAACTCGAAGGCACTCGCCATGAACCTCGCATAGGAATCTGATTCTTGAGGGGCGTGCCTTGTGAACTCGGCAATCCACTGTCGGATTGGAGCGTCCTGAGCGGAGGCCTCGCCGGAAAGCCCCGGCGTCCGCCGAGCCCATAGATAGCACGTCGTCATCTCCCGCCGTATATCGGCGATTGTCCGCGAACGCATGGTCACGGACAAGACCTCCGGAGCCCAGTCGAGAGATAGATAACCCATGAGGGCGTCTGCCACCCGGCGGTACCCGGCCAGGTGCTCGGCCGTGAACGAGCCGGTGGGTGAATTCTGACTGGGACTGAGATCGCAGATCAGGTCGCGCTTGGCCTGCTCATACCGACCCAGCAGAATCTGCAGGCAGTGTCGGGAACCCCATCGGCTCGACAGAAGCAGATGGGCGGAGCTGTTCCAGTACGTCGATGTCAGCGCCAGCAGCCAGATCTCGGACAGGACGAGCACGACGAAAACGAACGGCCATCCGTCACCGTGCGCGAGGCCCCACGCCAGAGAGAACGCAGTCGCCAACAGGCCCACAGCGAAGGCGAGGATCGACAGGACAGACCCCGACCCGCAGACTTGGCCGTGTCTGGCCGCCAGGTACCGTTCGAAGTCCCCATTCTCCAGGGCGCGGTCCATGAGACTCACGATGCTGGTATGACATTGACGCCGCCATGCCTCCACATAGGAAACCCAGCCCAATGCGATCAGCGGAGAGAGGAGTGCGGCGACTGCGAGAAACAACAGTGCCAGCCAGCCGGGCCAATCGACGGACCAGTCGGTGACCAGCCAGCAACACACCAGGAGCAAGACCGACAAGACCCCCGTGGCGCATCCCGGCGCGAACTGAGGGAGGCCCGTCCGATTGAATTGGATCACGCCGATCAGGGGCAGCAGCCCGGTCGCGATCAGAAGCAGAAAGGGCCACCACGTCCAGACACCGCCCCTCTCGAACACGTGGACCCAGTACGTATCGAAAGGAATCCATCGGAGGAGACCCCAGGCGGCCAGATAGAGACCCCACAGGACGAGCAACGGCACCCAAGCACGACCTGCCCGAGACGGCGCGTGGCGAAGGGAGGTCTGGTCCGGGTTCCTTTTTGTCATTGCGATTGCCCCTTCCGTCGGTTCCACGGGCACCCTCTGCGAACCGCACAGGCACAGGTGCGCAAGAACTGTTCGACCGTCCTGACGGCTCCCAGTAGGGCGTGCGTCACGCGGGCCGACAGGATCCGCAACCGCCATGTCAGAGACTGCCGCCGGGCGTGTCTCCGGTCGTTTCGCAGAGTAGACACATGACTTCGCAACAGCCGCAAGTCACTCTGATCAGCCGCCGACGAGTTTCTGGATTGATCCACGACGCTCTGGGCAAGGGTCCTGGTCTGCTGCACGCTCGTCAGGAGCGACTGGGCCCGAGCGTGGCTGGTTTCGCCAAGACCCCGTGCCCCGGCACGTGCCTGATCGAGATCGTGGATGGTGAAGTTGATGTTCACGGCTCTATCCCTTGTCGCTCGGAGGCGATGGTTTTCGTCGAGTGTCTTCACGTTGGCTCAGGTCGTTCCATCTCTTTTCAAGGATATCACAGTGCGTCCGGAGTTCCTTGATTCTCGTCTCCAGTGTCCGGCATTGCTGGAACAGACCATTCAGTTGGCTGGCTCCGGCTCGAATCCTCGTGAGTTCGTGCCTCAAGTCCTTTCTCAAGGAGTCCACTTCCCCCAATCCGGAGCGAGCGTCGACGAGCGTCTTGGCCACTTGGGTGGTGTGGGTATGTATGGTTGCGAGCTCCTTCGCGTATTCCTGCAACGTCGCAGTGTGCGTCTGGTACTGTTGGATGAGATTCTTCTTCTCCTTTTCGAGTTTCCCGAGGGCCTGCTTCTCCGCAGGATCTCCGAAAGCCCGTTGAACGGACTCGGCAAACTGTTCCCGCACTCGATCGAGAGTGCTGTCGGAGAGCCGCACGTCGAGTTGCCCCAGATCGAGGTTGCATCGCCAGTCAAAGGAATCCACAAGCGGTCGAAATCCATCGCGGGGCAGACGCATCGCGCGGACCTGCCCGTTGTGGCCCGGGAACAGAATGATGCACCATGCCTTGGGATCGTGCTGGTCCGGCGGGGGCAGCAAGGCCTCGGCCAGCTTTCGGGCCGCCAATTCACCGGGACGCAGATCGGGGTACAGCTCGAGGGTCCGCCCACACGGGACGAACAGGTTCAACCAGGCACTCCAGGCCTGCATCCACTCGAAGTCGTTGCGGAGACCTTCGCCGGGCCTGTACCGACTCAATCGCAATCCCGTATCTGCCCGCTGGCTCTCCCCTTTGACGGCTGCCGTGGTCAGGACGTGGACCTCACAGGCGGGAGGAGGCCCGGACCAGAGGAACCCCTCCGGCAGAGAGGCTGGATCCAGTTTCATATATCGCAGGGAGCCGAGATCCTCTCTCTGCCCGCACCATTCAAGCAGAATCCTCCGGAGTTGATAGGGGATCTCGCCCTTTGCGGCGGTGTAGAGATACAGCGGCTCGAAGAAGATATCCGCGTCCTCATCCTCGTGGCCGGTCCTCTCCTTGATATCATCGAGAATGGCACACTGTGCGGCGATGTCGAGCTCCAGTTGGGCGATTTGATTGGCCGGGCTGCGGCGTTCGTCGGGCTCCACGAGTTTCAGCTCGACGTCGAAGCGAAACCCCGTCGGACCGGTAGATCGCTCGTCGTAGGGAATCAAGATCGACGGCTCCCGGTTTGCCCTCAGATCGGCGACGTCGATCAGACTTTCGAAGTGGTCCGGTCCTTCGGGGATCTTCAGGCGGACCTGGTGAGGCGGATGGGCACTCAGCAGAACGATGTCCGATCCGGCCGCTCGCCGATGCCGAGCCCATACCTCTGCCGGGATCCGGATATCGTACGGCCACTGCAGATAGATGCCTTCCGCGCCGCAGACCGGACCCCACCACACGCGTTCGGCGGCATCAATGACGCTCAGGGGAGGGCTGTTTTCGGCGTTCTCCCAAACGACGCCGCTGACCGGATGGGTGTTTCTCCGGATGCTCCAGAAGAACGCATAGGGGCCTTTCTCATCTATGGGTTTCGGGACCATAGGGCGGGCCTCCAGGCCCAGCGCAAGACAGCCGGTCAGGATGTCCAATACCTGGCTCGCCTGTTGCCGATCCTTGACGGCGACGATGTAGCGGAAGTTGGGGACGTCCGGATCAAGACTGGCCTGCGACGTGTGCCGAAACGGACCGTCTTGGCCCGTGCCCATGTCCAAGCGTCTATACCACGACCCGTCGACGAGGTCCGTGACGCTTCTTTGCCTGGCTTTGGCGGGCAGTGCGCGAAGCAGTTGGACGTCCCAGTGGCACTGTTCGAACACGGTCTGGAGGGAAGCGACATCGCATGCGAAGCAGTCCATTGGCACGGCCCAGGGATGGTCTCCGTCGATTTCCCAGCATGAGTCCGGATGGGCCCTGGAATCCCGTACAGGCAATAGGCACAAGGCAGCAACCATATGGTGGAAGCCGCTGAAACATGCGAAGGGTACGTCGCCAGTGTTTTTGGTAACCATAGAGCGTCTCCGACGAGCGTTAGTGGAGTTTCCGTTCCAACTCACCCAGCAAGAGGTCCAGTGCGGCATACCGCAGAGCGCCGAACGGTGTCTCCCGCGGATTGGGCCGGTTGATCGGCATGGGGTAGATCCTCAGTCGGTCGCTGTCGGCAAGTCTGTCGACGGCGCAGACCTGCGAGTGATCGGCGTTCCCCGGATCGAGAACGACCAGACACGCGATTCGGTCCGGAAGGGCAGCCGCGGCCACCTCGTAGAATTCCCCGCCGAAGTCGGCCACGTCGGTCGGCGAACTCCCCTCAGGAAATCCAAATTCGGGGAGGTCGGACCTGAGCATGCAGACGAACCAGGAGTCGACGGCCCGCCCGTTGCCATTCTGGAACGTACTCTGCCACCGGGCGGCAGCCGAGGCCGCGCTCACGTACGTGTGGCGTTCGAAGACCGTATTGACGACGTGGGCCGGGGGCAGCGGCCCGCCTCGGTTTGACGTTTCTTTCCAGCGGGTGCCCGTCGGCAAAGGGCCTGCACTGGCTGATCTGGGGCAACCCCGGTGAAGGTAGAAGCGAACCGGAAGCCCGCGCAGGAAGAAGCGCCAGTCGTCCAACAGGAGGCCGACGAATCCCTGGAGGACGGACGCGCCGGCCAGAACCACCTTGCGGGAAAGGTCTTCCGCGATCGCGCGATTGTCCTCGGTTTCCACGTCGAGATCATGCGGCGACGGGACGCCGCTCAGTTCGATCCTGTCGAGACGAAGAGCGCCGTACCCCACTTGCCATCCGATATGAATCCGCACGAGATTCGGGTTTCTCTGCCGGGGAGGGACATTCAGGTGCAGCGTCTCGTGGTTCATGATTCGATGGGCGACCTCTTCCAGGTCATCCGGAATCAGGGCCGCCAGCGAGTACACGCCCGTCGGGGCCTGCTCTTCACAGCCCATGGGCAACGGAACCGGGGCCAGTCGCGGTCTGCGGCTCTTGAGGTGCTGGATGCGCCTGGCCTGGTCGGGCAGAAGGTCCGGATCACGGGTATCGAGGTAGACGTGGCCGGCGCCGTGGTCAAAACCCTCGGGCCACCCGCAGATGGGGTGACTCGGTGTGAATGTGCTCCACATCCGGGCAGACTGCGGGCATGGGCAGTCGTCGTCCTCGATGCTGGGCGTGCGCAGGGTTCTCCAGACTTCCGGTTTTGCGTCGCGTTGCGGTGTATTCCACCCGCCGCGGATCGCCTCACGACGGGTTGCCTGGGCCTCAGTTCGAATCATCGCATAGGCGGCTGCCCAATCCGAGGTCCGTGGGATCGGTCCGCCCTCGCTGCAGGGCCATGCCTCCAGGAGGATGGGCAGCAGGTCGCTCTGAAGGTTCGAAGGTTCTTTTCTCCAGTCGGCCGCACCTCTGCGATGACGTGCCAGCCTTGCCTTTCGCAGAGTAGCCTGGAGAGCACACAGCCACTTGTCGTAGGCACGGACCATCTCCGGGGACTGAGCCGGGCGATGGGGAAGCACTGCACGGTGGGAGGGCAGCGTCAGCACGCTCATGACGTCCAAGATCGGCGCCAAGGGCAGAGCGCGACCGTGCCTCGCCGCTCGCTCGCCAACGGCCAGCGCATTCAGTATCATCCGCGCGCTATCAGGGTTCGTAGCGCCGGAGAATGCCGCACATTCATCCACGACTTGTCCATGGGACGCGGCGCACCGTGCGGTGGCTACGATGCCGGCAATGATGCGGCTTCTGCTGTTTGCCACGTTGTGATGAACAGTTGCCATCTCCACTGCCTGAGTCAGGTTTTCCAGAATCGACGCAGATTGACGCTGTTGGTCCTGGACAGTTCCGCCATGGCCACTGGTGAGTCCCAGATCAGGTCCATCATGCGGAGGTCGCGGGGCCCCAACGTGACCTGAGTCCGCCCCTCGTCGGCCACGAAGGAATCGTCGCAGACCAACGCGTGTGCCAGGCCAATCTTGTAGAGGGCCTTGACCTTTCGCGGCGAGATCGACCAGGTGATCCTGCCCTTGCCGATGTTGGTGGCTTTGCCGTCCCGCTGCAGGTCGGCCATGCAGTAGAGCAATGCCTCGGTGAACCTGTCGATATCGGCTCGATCGAAGAGGCCTGCCTCGGGGTCCAGGGTGTGCTGCATGCAGGCGCGGCCCAGCAAGAGCAAGTCGTTCAGACACGGCATGGTCGGAGTATGCCGGGTCTCGAACCGGTTCCCGTGCCCCTCGAGAAAGGCCCGCCCCTCGCGATCGATCGCGATCCGCGCGGCCTCGCCCAGATCCGAGCCGGGCCCCACGTCTTCAAGCGTGCGGTTCTCTCGGATTTCCGAAGGCCTCGCCCGGGGCCCGGCGGAGCGCTGCAGACCGGAAGCCAGAGGGATGTTCAGCCGAGTGGAAAAGCGGTCGATGAACGCATAGAGGTTCTGGAAGTCCTCTTCCATCCCGGAGATGCCGCGCGAAGCGCCCGAGAGGATACCGGGCATCTCATTCGAGGCGCCGATCAGTATCGCCAAGTCGCTCCTTTCCATGCCGCCCCAGTTGAAGTAGGTCCGCTCCTGGCAAAGCGTCAGGAGCGTGTTGAGAATCGAGGTGGAAGCCTTGAAGATCTCGTCCAGGAACGCGGCGTACACGCCGGCGCCGGTCAGGAACCCGAAGTTCACGCGGACGAGAACGCCCCTTTTGAGCAACGAGATCTCCACGGGCCCGAAGAGTTCTTCCGGCTGAGTGAAACGGCCAAGCAGGCAGTGGAAGTACTTGCTCGTCCTTCGTTCTCTGGTTTCTCGCTCATCCCACCACTGCCGCGGCGTCTTCCCGGCGAACTCATCGGGCAGACTCGCATTGTCTCTTCTGGGCGGCTTGAGACCGAGCAGATCGAAGGCATGGACCGCGATCTCTGTTTTGGCGACGCCAGGGGGGCCGAGCAGCAGGATGTTCTCTCTCGCGATCATCGCGCTCAGGAGCCAGTCGAGATAGTCCCCCAGCTCTTCCGAATGCAGTCCGCAAAAGGCGGTCCTCAACTCGTTTCGCATCTGGTGCGCGCGAATCAAGCACTGATGGATCCAGTCCGCCGAAACCGGTCCTTTGCTTTCTCCGAGAATGCTCGCGGTGGCGGCAGACCCTTCCCACCGATCACGATCCGTCGGTCCACAGGGCCATTCGTGGCTTTCGCTTGCCGTTCTCGACATAGACAGATTCTCCTTACAGCTCGGTGCTTTCGGGGCCGGCGTTCTTATTCGTGCCGCTGCGTGTGATTGTGCTCGATGCCAAGCTGGCCCACCTGTCTTTCGGCGACAGCATGTTCTCCGCGGAGGCTCCGCACGGCCTGATGAATCTGCATGGCGTGTGGATGCTTCGGACACGGGCGCGCGTTGATACGAACGTCGAACCGGGTTCCCTCGGGCGTGATCTCTGTCAAGACGTCGTGGAGCCATCGGCCGGCTTTGTCCAGCAGGTCGTTGTGCTTGGCGATGCACAGTGTGGACTGTCCGATATGGGTCTCGACCTGCAAACCTATGAAGATGTCGCCGATTTGTTCGTCCCCTGCGGCTACGACGACGCTCAGAATCCCCTCGTCGCTTTTGAGTTCGTTCGCACGGAACTCCTGGTTCTCGATGTGCCCGTCTGTCGAGTCCTGGCCGTCATCCGGCGCATCCGATCCCGGGAACTGGGGCTCGACTCCCGGCGGCAGCTCGGTGGCGGGATAATCTTTGACCTCCTCTCCGCCGTGGATGACCACATCGGTGATATTGAATTCTCTCTGCTGATCCATTCCTGCACCTCCTGGTCGGGCACAAAACTCCGGCCCGATGAACAAGTTGCCCTACCGTGTGAAAAGGGCGGAGATCTGTTGAACGTGCGGACGATGGTCCATGTGGACGCGGAGATGGTCCTTGAGCTGTTCTCCCACGCGGACTCGCACGGTCTGCCGCATTTGCTCGCCGACGTAGTCGGCAATCTGGGTCCGCATGCGATCCGCGACGACGTTGGCGAGGAGCATGTTGACCTGCCGATTGCAGAGCCGCTGCATTTCGCTCTCGACCTGCGCGGCTGCCACGTGCTGCCCTTCGGGCAAGGTCCACTCGGCCCTTCGCTCGATCTCGGCGACGTACGGACTGATTGTCAACTCCATCCGGACGGCATTGACGCCCAGGGTCACGAGTTTCTCGCCGATGTGCTCCCGCGGGATCGTCATCGCATAGACGTTGTCCTCGCGAGCATTGGTTCCCGTCTTGTGCCAGGTCATCGGGCTCTCCCCTGCGGATCGCGGGCGATCCAGCATCCGGATGACCTCGGTGCGGCCGTTGCTCCCCAGCAGGTTGTCGAGCGAAATCGCTTCTTGTGTCTTCGTACTGCCTCGCACCATCACGGGCCAGGTGATTCCAAAACGCAGATGGCTCGACATGATATGGCTCCTTTCCTTGTGCCGCGGCACGTTTTCAGGATCGTTCTACCTGTCTATCCCTATGACACGACTTCACGAGGAATACCTTCACTCACGCATGTCTCTGCTCGTTGAGTTGAGCCCCAGCCGCTCTCGGCGGCTTTCGTGGCTTCCATTCGCCGTAGTAGCGCGTCATCGTCTGGAATGCATGTGCGTTGGGGGACGCATTTCCCGCGGCCGTCAGCAGGCGACGCATGGCCTGCTTGATCTCTCGCGCTGAGAAGAATCCTCTCTCCGCCTCTCGGCGGGCATCGGCGCTCTCCACATCGCCCTGGAACGTGGTCGGGGAGAGCGGATCGAAGAATCGCTCCCTCAACAGACAGCGGATTTCGTCGCTGAGTTCTGCACCGTACTCGTTGGCGAAATTGCCGATGATCTGATCGACCTGCTCCCTCGTCAGAGGATATGGGATTCGCAGGTGGACGTCGAACCGGCTCTTGATGGCGTGGTCGAGCATTGCGTAGCGGTTCGTCGTCAAGACGACAAGCACGCCTGCGGGTTGCCTCAGGAAACCGTCCAATTCCTGCAGGGCCGCATCCACCACGCCGCGCTCCCCGGCCGCCACCGACCCGGTGGCCAGTTCCCGGTCCGGAAACAGATCGTCCGCGTCATCGAACACGAGCATGCAGGGCGCCGCCTGGCGTGCCTCCAGGAACAGATGATGTATGTTCCGCTCGGCATCGCCCCAGCCGCTGGCCTTGATCGTGGCGGCGCTGACGATGCGCGTGGGCAGTTCAATCTGGCCGGCCAGCCATCGGGCCAGGTGGGTCTTTCCCGTCCCGGCCGGTCCGTGCAGAATGACGCCCGAGGGAAGCTGTCCGAGCATTCGTTCGCACTGCTGCACACCGCCGGAGGTGCCCGAGAAGCGACGCCAACTCTGATACGGTTTGACGATTTCGGTTTCGAGGACCTCCATCGTCTGTCTCTCGAATCCATCGATTCTGCGCCCGTAGGCTCGGGGCGGCGCCTCGAATCCGACCGGCCTGGTGGCCTGCCAGATCTTGTCCAGTACGTAGCCGAGCCTGTCTTCGAGGTTCCCGCCCGTGATGGATCGGGCCACCGTAGACATGATCTTGACCGCTCGAATCGGATCTGTAGCCCGGAGCCTGGAGGCGATCAGCCACGCCGGCATGTCTCCAAGGCGCCCGTTCTCGGCAAGCTGTTCCCCCAGGGTCACGGGGATCAAACGCGAGAACGTGCCGTATTCGATGTCGCCGAGCCAGATGGTCTCGTCGAAGGCCCGCTGAATCTGGGGCGGCAACTGTCCAGCCTTGCGGTCCGCAAGTCCCAGAACGATGCCCGAACGGGTCGCCTCGATCAGGGCAAACAAGGCGGTGAGGGCGCTGAGGTTCTGATTGACCCGACCGTCCTGATCGGAGAGCATGTCCAGATTGTGATAGACCGCGCTCGGACGCCGGCCACAGGGGCTCTTGAACCAGCGGTGAATGCGACTGACCAATCCCCCGGATGCCTGTCGAAACACGTCTTCGAGACTCACCTGGGTTGTCTGCGCGTCGCCGTCCGCAGCCGGATACTTCCCATACTCGTACCAATCGGCACTGATCTTGTCTCGGACGTAGGTCGCGGCCGCGTTCATGCAAGTGCCCGGGAGATAGACGAGGACGGAGAAGCCGCTCGCCAGCCGCTCTATCACACGGGCAAACGGCCCCAGGGACATGGTGCCGTCACTGTCGATCCTGTGGCAATAAGCGCGCTCGAACGCGCCGATGTACCACCGGTTCGAGTTGTCGACCGGGGCCCCTGCCGTGTACGAAAGAGGGTCAAAGAGGTCGTCCGTGTTCCAAGCCATTGTGCTACCCTCCAAAGGTCCGGTATAGCTTCGCGTCCATCTCCGGTGTGGATCTGCTTGCCATTGCCCATTCTCACGCGTCTGTCTGATCCGTTGTCGTCCCGCCCCAGGCAGTCAGGATAGACGCCTGCCATGCACCCACGATCGGACGGGGCGGCAGTCCGAAGTCGTCGGGGAACGGGCAGGGCTGTTCTATCCCTACGTCGTTGAACCGCCGGTTCAGATCGTCCGCCGGCGTCGACGTGAAGTCCCTCGTCTCTTGCAGCCAGGGGCTCAACAGGACTCTGACGTCGTTGCGAAGCAGATCGATCGTGCCGTCGCCATGCCCCTCCAGCCGGTTGGGATACTGGAGCAGTTCCTCAGGGCTGGCGCAGCCCAGCACAGCCTGCAGGAAGTCGACATAACATACGCCGGGTTCCGCCCGGCCTCTCCCGTCGCCGATGAACAGAGAGTGAGGACGGGGGGCATCCGGATCCTGGCGTACGCGAAGCCACTGCTGCCGCATCATCGGCCTGGAACGCGAGAATACGTGGCGGATTAGCATATCCAACGTTCTAACGTGCAAGTAGGCGATTCTGCGGCGGTCCTCGAAAAGGCTGCCCAGGAACCTGATGCGGGATACATGATGTGTGAATATGCGTTGCATCACCTGCTCGAGTTCACGGGCTACCTCCTGCTGTCTCCGTCGCATCTCCGGGGTTGGGTGGTCTGCCTGCAATCGGCGGTTCTCGGCTTCGAGTCTGCGACGTTTGTGCTCGAATGGGGACGGGCTCAAGATGACGGCCACGAGCGAACTGGCCAGGTGAGAGATCCACATGTGGTGCCAGTGATCCCAGGCTACCGGGTCGGCGGTCGGGCACGCCAGGGGGCGAATAGTCACCCGGCTTGGCGCCGTGTCAAACAGATCGGCGTACAGCAATTGCGTCAGCGGGCTGCCGGCCACCAGACGGTTCAGACCGACGCCCCAGTCCTGCAGCCCGGGGTACACGTTCTCCCTCAGGGCCATGTAGGTCCGCCAGAAGGCTTCCTTGCGAAGTCCTCCGGGGCGGTACAGACTGTGCGGTTCGCCTTGCTCCGCCGGGCGGGCGATCTTTGCCAGGGCCCTCTCGATATGGATGTGCAGCGACAGGCAGTCGCCGAACAGGCTGTCATCGTCCAGGCGGTAGCGGGGCGGCAACAGGTCGCCGCCTTCAAGCGGCACCAGAACACGCTCGCCGTGGCGGTCAAAGGCCCAGGCGAGCAGGGTCCAGGCGATGGCTTTCTGTGAAACGGCGGCCAGTGCGACCATCTGTCGGGGGCTCTGTTTCCATGGCGCCACGAACAGTGGTGAGGCCCATTCGAGGATTCTCTGCCCAAGCCAACAGTGGCAGTGCACCAGGACCTTCGCCACATCCGCCGGGGCGAAGTCGCGGCCGGACTGTGCCGCCGGTCGTGGGCCGGAGCGGCCCATGAGGCGCCGGAAGAAGGCGATCAACCCCTGCCAGAGCGACCATTCCACCGCCGGCGCCGGATTCGGCGGCGCTATGGCGCCGCGTCCCAGGATCTCAGGCGCGTACAGGCCCCAGAACCCTCCGAACTGTTCGCACATCCGGGCCCACCGTGCGGGATGCCGGGCCCACGCCGGACCCATCCGACCCAGCATGGCCGCCAGATCGGGAAACGGACCCCAGTCATCTTCACGCCTGCCTTTCATCTTTCGATGCACTCTCCGCAAAGATCCAGTTGTTTGCTCGGGCGATCTCCCTCTGGGTCTTGATTCGCGCCTCCCCCGTCCCGCCGCCGAGACAACGGGTCTGGGCTCTCTTGACCGTCTCGACGATCAGCGACGGCGTGAACTTGTCCTTCCTTCCCAGAGGTTCCGATACGTCGAGTCTGTACGCGCTGTAGAGCGCCTCGGTAATCGCGTACTCGATCTCGGCGCCCGTCATTTGTCCGGAGACGTGACTGAGGAGTTCGCAAAACGCGTCCAGGAGGTCGCCGTCCTGCGGTATGCTGGGCCGATGCTCCTGGGTCGCCAGCCGGCTCAACTCTTCCCGTGCGATGTCCAGAAACCGCCGGCCCGGCTCATTGCCGAGCTCAAAATGGGGTCGGAGGTAGATCCTGAAGATCTCCTTCCGAGCCTCACGACTGGGCAAGTCCACCCAGAAGATCTCGTCGAAGCGGCCCTTGCGGCCGAACTCGGGAAACTGATTCAGCAGCGGCTGGAAGTCATTGGCCGTCGTGACGACGAAGACGCTGTCCTGTTTCTCCGCAAGCCACGTGAGGAAATGACCGAAGACGCGGGCGGAAACCCCGTTGTCGCCGCCCCCGCTGATACCGGAGAATGCCTTGTCGATCTCATCGAGCCATAAGACCACGGGGGCCAGCACCTCGGCCAGCACGAGAGCCCGCCGGGTTCGTTCTTCCGATTCTCCGACGTAGGAGCCGAACAGCGCGCCGACGTCCAGACGCAATAACGCCAGGTTGAACTCCTTGGCGATGAGCTTGGCAAGCTGCGACTTGCCGCCCCCGGAGACGCCACAGAGCATCACCCCTTTTGAGGAGGGCAGACGGTACTCCTTCCGCAACGACTCGCTGACGGCCGGCTCTTTTCGGATCTGAATCCATTCTTTGATCGCATGCAGCCCGCCGAGTTCGATTTCCACATGAGGCGTGTAGTGCAGAGCTTCATCGTTGCCGATCGCTTTGGCCTTGAGGTTCAGCATATCCTCGATATGGGCCGAGGACAACTCCGATTTGCTGTCCCGAACGGCAAACATGTTCAGTCCTCGCTTGTAGTCTTCCAGGGTGAGCCCGCGACCGGCCCCGGCGATCAAATCGCTCAGATGCTCGCGCTGGCCGTCCGGCATATCGCTCGGAAATCGAAGCACCGGAGGGTCGGATTCCGTCATGGTGCGCAAGGTCATCAACAACTCATCTCGTTCCGGCAGGGGGAAGTCTATCTTGATGATGTCGCGGTCCAGCTCGGGCGACAGGTTGGCCGCCGAAGGGGCCACGATCACGAGCGTCTGGTAGGGGCGTCCCTCCGTCGCCCAGTTTGCGTCGTAGTGCCGTCGAAGCTTGTCGGCAGCGTTTCGAAGGGGGCGAACCAGCGGGCCCATGATGCCGTTGGGACCGGTCAGGAGAAACGGGTGCAGGTCGAAGAACGTCACGAGGCTGTTCGGAAGAAATGGGTGGCTGGTGCTGGATGCGTCCATCACGGCATTCAGCGCCTCGTCCGCGGCCAAGCTCTTCCTCTCGTGCGACAGCACAACATCCGGCATCCCCTGCATGGCCAGCCAGTCGATGTCCCCAGGGGAAGCCTCGGGCCCGGCCAGATTGTCGACTCTCTGCAGGCCGACGCCGATCTGCCAGGTGTAGAGATTCTTGGCCGGGCTCTCCGAGCGGATGACCCGGACGATTCTGGCCACGAAGTTCAACACCCGAGATTCCTCGTGCGAGATGATGTAGATCACCGGATATCCGGCTCGGACAAGCAACAGCAACCGATCCATTGTTTCATTGAGCGTCAGCCTTGCCATGACCGCTCCTTTCGTGCCCTATGAAGGCTCTCGTTTCTGTTCGTTCACTACCTATGGTGCAATCTGCAGCGCGTCGTACCAGAACTCGCTGGCCCTCGGCGATCCTTCTCCGTTGTGCAAAAAGATCGTTTCGCGCATCCATTCCTCGATGTCCGCCCCGGTGCGCAGAAAGACGATATGCGATGCGAGACAGCCCTTTCGACTCTTTCTGGCGATCGGACTCATGAGACGGGAGATTCCCGTGCTGGGGTGGGTCTTCCGGGCCAGCGTCTCGATCAGTTGCTCATCGTCGGCCACCTCGGCGAGAGCAAATCGTCGGAACAGTGCCTGGAAGATGGCCTGCCGGTGCTGCAGGCTCGTCGGGTCCGTGCCGACGGGCTCCTGGAACTCAAGGACGTGTTCGAATCGACGTCGCCACTGGTCCGGCAGGGCGGCGAATCGCTCGGCGGTCATGACGGCGACAATCGACGGGGCAAGCCCGTCCAGCCAGTTCAGGATCACGCTCGACATGCGGGTCAGCGTGCCGGCGAGACCGTCTCGCCGGGCTGCGGCGGCGCCCCGGTCGGCAAAGAAGCGGTCGATGTCGTCCAGCAGGACTACGGCTCCTGCGAGGTCGCCTGCCGCTTCCAGTGCCGTGCGAAGGAAACGTTCCGACGAGCCGAGCAGTCCGCGGACACACTGGGCCACATGGACGTGCAGGAGGGGGAGTCCCGCGAAGGCGGCCAGCGTCCGGGCATAGCTCGTCTTGCCGCAGCCGGACGGTC
>ENA-UPTA01001221-UPTA01001221.1-activated-sludge-metagenome-genome-assembly--contig:-NODE-1221-length-28983-cov-5.257467_pt1 | contig 28983 bp, 28 predicted proteins | sample MGYA00238184_ERZ773361 | MGnify/ENA primary metagenome ERZ773361 (study PRJEB29100, sample SAMN05720205) | activated sludge metagenome | isolation source: anaerobic digester from wastewater... | reverse complement strand
AGATACCGCTATGTGACTGGAGTTCAGACGTGTGCTCTTCCGATCTCTTGATGCCAATCCCGACGACGAGTTCGCGAAAGAGGTTCGAGCCCAACTGACCTCTGAACCCGAGCGCTACGCCGCGTACACGCGTGAATACCTGGGCTGGGGCGTGTTCGCGCTGATGCAGCGGTGAGGAGGGGATTACTGGCGACCCAGTAAAACCCGGGGAAACCCAGGCACGCCATGCGGTTTTTTCACGAGACGCAAATTTACCGATGATGTTAAAAATGTCGAGAAAAGCCCATTGGATATATTGATTGTTCGCACGAAAGGAAGAGGTGCGCATATATGGAAGGGCCTCTGAAAGAGAGAGATTGGAAATACATGCAGAGCATCCACGATGAACTTCTTCACAGGCTCTGTGCTGACATCAACCGGAGCGCGGCGAAGCTGGCCTCTGCACCCACAGATAATCCTCACGAACAGTACCTGGCTCTATGCCGGTTTATCAAGGACTCGGATTTATCCATTGCGGCCTGCTTTAACGATTGGCGCCGCTCAAAATTGGCGATCAAGATCAGATGTCTACGTCATCATGGTCTGTTGACGGACCAGCATGTCACGAACCTGTCCCTTGAGGCGCAGGAATGGTTTCGCAAGGTTGAGGAGTTTAAATAACCAATAATAACTACGCATAATCATCTGGGAAATAGTATCAAACAATGATAACCATCTGTAATCATGAAGATTAGTGCGGAGAAACGGCCTGATTTCATCCTTTAATGGCCCATTTCAGTCTTGTAATTGCTCAGCTAGAAAGCTAACTTCCGTACATCATCTTGGTTTCCGGGGAAAATCAAAAAACTGGCGAAGGGGTCCCGTGCCAGACGATGCGTGCAGATCATGCGCGGTCCCCGCAGGGTGTTATCTGAAAATAATCAATTGATATAACTGAATAAAAACTATAAAATGCCTGAAATTCAAGAGAAGGAACCATAGATGAATAGATTGTTTACAGCGATAGTGCATAAAGAAGGTGATCTCTATGTTGCTGAATGTCCGGAAGTCGGTACGGCAAGTCAGGGAAAATCAATCGAAGAATCGATTGATAATCTGAAGGAAGCAACAGAATTATATCTCGAAGAATTTCCCCAACAAGAAACACGGCATCCTTTGCTCACGACATTTGAGGTGGCGGTGAATGCCTGAGCTGCCACACATTTCCGGCAATGAAGCGATCAATGTATTTGAAAGAATGGGCTTCCAAGTTGTCCGGCAACGGGGCAGCCATGTGGTATTAAGAAAAGACGATAGAGGCTGTGTTATTCCCCTCCATAAAGAACTCGCTGTAGGCACCCTCCGAAGCGCGATCAAACAGGCTGGCATCACCGATGCCGATTTCATAAACGGATACAAAAACAGGTAACAGTTCACCCCAATCTGCTGTGTACAGTTGGTGACTTTCCGCTGGTACGAACACCAGTATAAGAATCGTGGACAGGGAATGCCCGCGGGAAAACCCGGACATCCATACTGGTTTTGGTGAAGAAACAATAGTAAGAGGCCCCGCTAACACTATAATGAGCATCGGATTCGATGGCGGACAAATTCAAACCATCGGATGGTGTTACGCCGCCACGGATTTCATGCTTTAGCGGGTCGGAGTCGAGGAGGTGAACGCGGGTGCGCTCGATTTTAATCATGGTTCTGACCGGCTGGCTATGGTCAAATCCGGCTTTTGCCGATGAAGCTTCGCTGTCCGCTTGCTTGATGCAACCTGTCTTGCCGTCGATTCATATGCAGGACGGTGAATTCAACTGGTTGCACAATGGTGACGTCCGGGAGCCTTGCGATAATCTTCCGTCGGGCGGCTGGAGTCGGCGTTCGGCAGGTCCGGGGGACCTGCATGTGCACGCTGACGGACCGACGGGAAGCGGCCGCTTCTGGACAGTCACGGTTGGGGTTTCAGGGAAACATGAATCGCAGCCTACCCGCGGTGTTTGCTTGTCGACGAGTACCCTGGGCTGGCGCACGTTACAACACTTCAGCAAGGGTCCGCTAACCTGGCTGGACGACGTCAACAACGATGGACGCGCTGAGTTCATCCTCTGGGACAGCTTTCCGCTCCATAACGAGAGGTCCATGGCGGAATACGCGTTGATGGCGTGGGTTTACCGCCTGGTTGGGCCTGATTCACTCGTGATTGACCTGGATCTGAGTCGCGATCTGGCCGGGTTGCTGGCGAAGGAGTATCGCTCACCCTCAGGGAACGATAAAGGATATCTTGGGGACCTGCGCGAGAATGCCGCTGTATCCCTGGAAAGGTTTGCGGAGCAGCGATGTTCGCTTGTGACCGGAGACCGGGGCCGCCGTAAGCGTTTCCCGGATGAATTCTGAAAACCGAGATGATCTGAGCAGATTGCCATGGGAAATAATGTCAAGCCGGCCGAGATCACATCCTTACGCATCGCGGGAAAACTGACGATACAATTTCTCGTCATGGCAACCGCATTTTTCGGTTCGGCGGGGACGTTTCTCTGGCCCGAAGCGTGGTTTTATCTGGCCATGCAGTTCAGCTTTTCGATATTTACATCGTTCTGGATGAAAAAGCACGATCCCGAGCTGCTGCGGGAGCGGATGATTTTCTGGAAACCGGACGCCCAAATCTGGGATAAGGTGTTTATTTTGAGCGCGACGATTGTTTTTATTCCCTATCTTGTTCTACCCGGTCTGGATGCCGTCCGTTATGGATGGTCGGTGGTCCCGCCGGTTGCTAAAGGAGCGGCTTTTGTAGTTATCGCGGCGGCTCTGGCCGTTTATTTCCGGGTCATTCGGGAAAACCGGTATCTGACAGGCGTCATCGAAATCCAGCAGGAAAGGGGGCACCGGGTTGTAGAGACGGGACCCTACCGCTTTGTCCGGCATCCCATGTATTCCGGCGCAATCATGATGCTTTTCAACCTGCCCCTGGCCTTGGGTTCTTACTGGGCGCTGATTCCCGCCTCGCTGTTGACCGTCATGCTGCTGGTGCGGACTCATTTTGAGGACAGGATGCTGCATGCGGAACTGGACGGATATCGGGACTATGCAAAGCGGACCCGTTACCGGGTCATTCCGGGGGTGTGGTGACGGGGATAACGTACAGCTACCCGGGGTGTACGCGGAGGAAGGAAAGACGATGAACCTGATCATACGACCTGGGACACCGAAGGATGCCGAACGCTGCGGAACCATTTGCTTTGAAGCGTTTGCGGCCATTACGTCGCGTCACGGCTTTCCTCAACTGCTTCCGTCACCTGAAGCGGCACAGGAGAATTTCGCGTCACATCTGTCCCATCCGGGTTATCATGTGCTGGTGGCCGAACAGGACGGGCGGTTGCTGGGAAGCGTCGTCATCGATGAGCGGTCATTGATTGCCGGGGTGGGGCCCCTGACGGTCGATCCTGCAGTTCAGGACATCGCGATCGGGCGCCGCCTGATGCAGGCCGTGCTTGAGCGGGAGAGCAAACGCCGCTGCCCCGGTTTGCGGCTATGCCAGGACGCCTACCATAACCGATCCCTGGCCTTGTATGCAAAGCTGGGTTTCGAGGTGCGTGAGCCCCTGGTTGTGCTGCAGGGGGCGCCGCTGGAAATCAAGTTTCCCGACTATACAGTACGGCGCGCCCGGGTTGAAGATCTCGAAACCTGTAATGTGCTGTGCCGCCGCATCTTTGGCTATGACCGTGGCGATGAATTGCGGGACGCCGTTACGGCGGGTACGGCAACCCTGGTGGAACGGGACAATCGCTGCTCCGGCTATGCGACGCTCATCGGGTACGGCGGACATGCCGTGGGCGAAACCGACACCGACCTCAAGGCCCTGATCGGCGCGGCGCTACAGTTTTCCGGTCCCGGCTTCCTGTTGCCAATCCGGAATACAGAGTTATTCCGCTGGTGTCTGGAACACGAACTCCGGATCGTGAAAATCATGATCCTCATGAGCGCGTGGCTTTACCATGACCCGCAGGGCGCTTTTCTGCCTTCCATCACCGGGTAGGGCTACAATGAAAGGAAGAGAAAAACAAGATTTATATTGAATAAATTTATAATGTTAGTAAAATTCATCGGGTAAGCCCCATTTGTTCATGAACGATCAAAACACACCGGGGGGAAAAGGACAGGTGAATACCATGAAGAAATCAGGAAAATTTTCAGGTTTCGAGTTGATCGCCGCGGTTTTCTTGGCGGTGATCCTGGCAATCGGGCAGAGCCTGGCGGCTGAGGGAAACCTTGGGTCGGAAGGGTCGATTCTGCTGGCCATGAAATCGGACAACACCGCGGGACAGGCCGCGATAGAGGCAACCAATCCGCCTTCGGCCACAAACCAGCAGAAAAAGCGGGTTTTCGGCGACGGAGGATCGGACGGGATGGTGGATCCGGGTGTGGACCTGGTGGTTTCCAAGGTCGTGATTACGAAAGGGACCTTTGCCGGAACGGCCAAAATCCAGATCAAACCCTACATCAAAAACATGTGGCGGGGACGGACGGCCCATCGAATCAAGATTTCATTCCACAGTCTGGAAGCGGCGATCTGGCTGGAAGGGGGCATCGGGCCCAATGAGGAAAAGATGGCCGGCGCCTATTATCTCCCCTTTGATGCCGCCCACATCAAGCCAATCAAGTTCAGTGTGGAAGTGGATCAGGATCGGGCCATCCCGGAAAATAACGACGGCAACAATAAATGCGGTCCGGTCATTTTTGACCCGATGCGGGAACACTACAAGCTTCATACCTGTCCGATCAGCGGTCCCCATGAGCCGTTGATTTAGAAAACGGAGCGTTTGCAGCCGCTTTTTGCTGACCGTTGTTTTATGGATGATATAAACATCCCATATTACGGTGTATGACGCCGGCGCGAATGCAACCGGCGTCTGAATACTGTTTGAGAGGCAAAACGGGGCCGGTCCTGAAAAGGGACCGGCCCCGTTTTCATTGCCTGAACGTTAACCCGACTTGAACTTCCTGACTACGGCAACTGCTTCATCCAAGCCGCATTTTTAAACCATTTATCCTGCATGATCTTCATATCACCGGAGGCGGACATCAATTTGATGAAGTTCTCCAGCATGTTGATCAGGAGGGTGTCTTCCCGTACGGCGATCCCCAAAGGTTCATAAGTCAGTTTCGCCTGCCCCACAGCCAGATCCTTGTCCGCATATCGCGTTGCCGCATACGCGCAATAGGGGTAGTCCGCGATGATGGCGTTGACCTTGTCCGTAAAGAGCAGATTTAACGCCTCATCGTATGAAACGGCCGGAACCAGTTTGGCCTTGGGCGCGGCCTGTTCCACAACCAACTGGCTGGTTGAGCCCTTCAATGCCGCCAGCTTGAATTGGTTGCTGTTCACGCCCTCTTTATCCAGAAGTTCGACGGAACTGCTCTTGGTGAGAACCCCTTTCCCGGACACCAGATACGGCCCGATGAAGGCCACTTTTACGTTTCGCTCCGGCGTCATCGTCATGCCGGACATGATCATGTCGACCTTGCCGGCTTGAAGGGCTGGTAGCAATTCGGAGAAGGTCATTTTGGCAAAACGGATTTTGACACCCATGTTCAGGGCGATCGCCTGGGCCAAGTCGGTGTCAAGACCGATGATCTTGCCGTCTTTCGTCGTGGCGTTCAGAGGGGGTTGATCGCCTGTGATGCCCACGACCAGTTCTCCTTTTTTTAGAATGCCGTTGAAAATGGTGCCCGCACAAGCAAGCGTTCCATACAGGAACATGCAAAACAGGATAAGCATCGCGACCACGGCCGACTTTTTCATAAAAGACCTCCTTTTAAGTATCTAGATGATTTACCGGCAAACGATCCCCGCAGGATCGACCCCTGTGGCCTGATCATGGACGCTGCATGGTGTTTCGATATAACACAATGCAATGAATTTGTATCCTTATAAGTTGTGAAAAACAGACCGCGTGGTACGTTAACCGACCATTCTGCCGGTGGACGCTACAGCCTCCCCTTGCGAGGGTGCGCTAAACCATAAATAAACCTGAGAAAATCATTGACATCTTTCTGCACCCGTTTTACGCTGCGACTGCCTGCACGGGGGACCTGTCGGATTATCCGGTAAAGCAATGCTCATGACCAAAGCGGCAGGGTTTCGTCGGTTCAAGTGGTACGAAAGAGACCGGTTCAATGAATAGCAACATCACCATGTATCTGTATAAGAAAGCCAAAACAGATTATTTCCGGTTAAATATTTAGAGAATCTGGGATCTTACATTTTTTATACGTCAGAGAGCGAGATGGCATCCGATCCGACTTTTGTTGAATTTATCGTCGAGCAAATGGAAGACGCCGGCAAGATTACTTACAGGAAAATGTTTGGCGAGTATGCCGTCTATTGTGACGGTAAGGTCGTTGCACTGGTTTGTGACAATCAGCTTTTTATAAAACCGACCGCGGGTGGAAGATTGTATATCGGGGAGGTTTCGGAAGCGGCGCCTTATCCCGGAGCCAGGTTACATTTTCTCATTGATGACGCCTGCGAGGACCGGGAGTGGATCAGCGGCTTAATCAGGGTAACCGCAGCGGAACTTCCGTTTCCCAAACAAAAAGGAATTAAAAAGAACAAAAGAATTCAGAAAACAGATAAAGGAAAGTGAGGGGAAGGCTGGCAATGATCCGTTGGGAGAAAATGATGCGTTTATGGGTGGTTGTGGCCGTATTGGTCATCATGGCGTCCGAAGTGCAGGCCGTCCAGGGGCAGGTCAGCAATAAGCAAGCCTCGCAGGCGGTAATGAAGATTCCGGTAAAAATATCGTTCAATATCTCGCCGAACCCTTCATACTTCTGGAGCGCCGGTCTGACGGAAGACGGCAGCTTGTCCTGGGCCGGTCTGCCGGCAATGATCACCATCCGGGTCGGCATCGGGGGGCCTGTTTACAAGATTATTCCGGGGACGAGTATGCCTTTCATGATTGACACAGGGGATACTAAATTTGTCGCGGGCACTCAGGTGGTGGTGGCGGTTCAGATAGACAGCAAAAATGGCTACCGCGTAGCGAATAAATTATATGCCGTTCCGGTCAGCAACGCGGTATTCAACATCACCCTCATGGGGCCGACCCAACCGCTGCTGTATAAGCCCGTTTTTAATCCTTGAGCGAGGGATCTAAAACCAGGATTGCTGCGCAGGTTGTCTTTGGCGCATTCCAGGGACATAACAACCGAATGAATTCGATGTGATATTTTACTCTGTCGTTAATGCGGAACGGATCTAAATGGATTGAGAATGAAAAGGATGGGAATTCATTATTTTCAGCACGTTCCGTTTGAAGGCCTGGGCAGCATGGCGCCGTATTTTACGGATCGGGGGTACTATTTGACCTCGACCCGCTTATTTCTGGAGGAACCTCTCCCGCCGCTTTCCGCTTTCGATTGGCTCATTATCCTGGGAGGTCCGATGGGTGTGCATGATGAACGGGATTATCCCTGGCTGAAACGGGAAAAAGCATTCATTCAATCCGCTGTTGCCACGGGAAAAATCGTGCTGGGCATCTGCCTGGGGGCGCAGTTGATTGCCGAAGCCCTGGGATCAAAGGTTTATCGCAATCCCTGCCGTGAAATCGGCTGGTTTCCGGTGCAATGGCTGGATCATGCGGATCACACCGTTTTGGAAGGGATATTTGCGCGCGAGTTCGAGGCCTTCCATTGGCATGGCGAGACCTTCGATATTCCCGCATCGGGGCATCTCCTAGCGTCCAGTCCGGCCTGTCCGAATCAGGCTTTCATCGTAGGGGACCATGTCATCGGACTTCAGTTTCACCTGGAGTCAACGCCCGATTCGGTGCGGGCCCTGATTGAAAATTGCGGACATGAGCTGGACGGCTCTGCATTCGTGCAAACCGAAGCGGACATGCTGGCGGAACCCGGCCGTTTTCTCCACATCAACACTCTGATGGACACTCTGTTGGCGAAACTGGAAAGGTACGGCTCCTGATGTGTTTCTCCGGGAGGAGAGATTTTCTTGTGATTTACCCTTACCGATAAAACATGGGAAAAACAGCGTGTACAGAATATTTTTGCATGGCATGGCGTGTCCCTGATCTGATATACAGCCCTTTCCCTTTGCCCCGGATGGCGAAAAAGGGTGTGTTCTGTGCAAGTATTCTTAAACACTAAATAATACGGAGATCATCATGGTAAACGAAAATGTATCCGTGGTCAAAACCACGACCTGGTCGCCCGGGCCGGGCTGTCACGGCGGCTGCGGTGTCCTGGCCTACGTGCGGGACGGCAAGGTAATCAAGATCGAGGGCGACCCCGACCATCCCTGGAACCAGGGCCGCCTCTGCTCGCGGTGTCTGGCCATGACGCAGTATCTTTATCATCCGGACCGGGTTACCCAGCCGCTCAAACGGGTGGGTAAACGGGGGGAAAACAAGTGGCAGACCATTTCCTGGGATGAGGCCTTTGCACTCATCGAAAAGAAAATGAAGAAAATCCGCAAGGATTTCGGACCGGAGAGTTTCGTCTTCATTCAGGGTACGGGCCGGGACATCGGCGGCTGGATATCGCTTCTGGCCTATGCCTACGGGAGCCCCAACTGGGTCTTCGGTCTGAGCGGTCTGGCCTGTTACAGCCCGCGGCTCATGACCATGTGGCTGACCTACGGGGACTATTCGGTCGCCGACGCCGCTCAGTGGCTGCCGGAACGCTATGACAGTCCGGAATACAAAGTGCCTTCATGCATCATGATCTGGGGGCAGAGCCTCCCGGCAAGCTGCCCCGACGGCTTTTTCGGGCACTGGATCGTGGATCTCATGAAAAAGGGTTCGGAATTGATCGTCATCGATCCGCGCTGCACCTGGCTGGCCTCACGGGCGAAATACTGGCTCCAGGTTCGGCCGGGCACCGATGGCGCCCTGGTGCTTGGATTCCTCCATGTGCTGATCAACGAGAAGCGCTACGATGAAGCCTTTGTCATCAAGTGGACCAACGGGCCGTTTCTGGTCCGTGAAGAGCAGGGCAAAACCGCTCTGCTTCGGGAATCCGATCTTTCCGCCAAAGGTTCTCCGGAAAACTTTGTTGTCTGGGATAAAAAAGCAAAACAACCGGTGGTCTGGAACAGTGCTGCCGCCGCTTATACCTCGCAGGAGCCGGATGTGGCCCTGGAAGGGGTCTCCTCTGTGACCCTGGCGACAGGGAAAACGGTCCGCTGTAAAACCGTCTGGACCCTCCTGAGGGAGCGGGTAAAAGCATATACTCCCGAGAAGGTGGAAGAGATCACCTGGGTGCCGGCGAATAAGCTGGCGGCTGCCGCCCGGTTCTACGCCGAACAGAAACCGGCGGCGCTCCACTGGGGTTTTGCTCTGGACACGATGACGACCACCACACCCACGACCCAGGCGATTTCCTGGCTCTGGGCCATCACCGGCAACTTCGACGTTCCGGGCGGAAACGTCGTCGCCCGTTACGCCTTCGATGTCGTGACCTACCCGTACCATGCTTCCGGAACAATGCTCAGCCTGCCGCCGGAGGCGCACGCCAAGCGGATCGGCACCTGGAAGTATCCCGCCGTCCGGGATTTTCGTGCCTGGGCGCATCCGGACATGGTGCAGGAGCAGATTTTCACGGAAGATCCCTATCCGATCAAGGGGATGTGGATTCAGGGTTCCAACCCCGTTACCTGTACCGGGACCGACATCCGCAAGTGGTATGAGGGTATGAAGCGCCTCGATTTCGTCGTGGCCGTCGATCTTTTCCTGACCCCCAGTGCCATGCTGGCTGATGTGGTCCTCCCGGTGGCGTCTTTCCTGGAGAAGGAAAGCATCAAATCCTGGTGGATACCTCTCCAGGCGATCAAGAAGGTGGTTGAGGTCGGGGATTGCAAATCGGATGTGGAGATCAATTTTGAACTGGCCAAACGTTTTAAACGCGATTTCCCCTGGCGCACTGTTTCCGAGATGTTCGACCAGATCATGAAGCCGTCGGGCATGACTTATCAGGAGTTGCGGGACCGCGGCTGGGTCCTGCCCCCGCCGGGACATGCCACCACCCCCTACCATCGTCATAAAACCGGATTGCTCCGTCCGGACGGGAGACCGGGTTTTCGAACGCTATCCGGCAAGATCGAACTCTACTCGTCATGGCTGGAGCGCTGGGACCTCGATCCGCTCCCCTATTACGAGGAACCGCCCTACAGTCCGGTCAGCACACCGGAACTTTATAAACAGTATCCACTGATTATGGGGACCGGCCGACGATCCCCAGTGTTTTACCATTCCGAGCACAAGCAGATTCCGTGGCTTCGGGAAATCGAACCCGAACCGATCGTGGAAATTCACCCCAAGACCGCGAAACAACGCGGCATTCAGCAGGGCGACTGGGTTTTTGTGGAAAACTGGCTGGGTAAAGTAAAGGTCAAGGCGCATCTGACGCCGATTGTCCATCCCAAGATGGTCATGGTGGATCATGCCTGGTGGTATCCGGAACGCAACGGTGCGGAACCTGAATTCTACGGTCTCTGGGAGGTGAACGTCAACCAGCTCATCCCGTCAGACCATGTGGGCAAATCCGGCCACGGGAGTCCCCTCAAAAATATGCTCTGTAAAATCTACAAGGCAGGAGAAGAATAATGTCACAATACGGCCTCCTCATCGACTATGACTACTGTACCGGCTGCCATGCCTGTGAAATCGCCTGCAAACAGGAATATAAAAGACCGGCGGGCAGACCCGGCGGCATCCGGATTCTCGATCTGACCCAGGAACTCCCGGGAGGAAAGGTGGACGTGACCTACTTCCCCCTGCTGACCCGTGTGTGCTCGTTCTGCAAACCCCGGGTTAAAAAAGGGTTGCTTCCCGCCTGCGTTCAGCACTGCATGGCCCGCTGTCTGACCTTCGGACCCTTGGAAGAGATGTCCGCCCAGGCGCCCAAGAACCGGAAAGCGGTCCTCTGGACCTGGTGAAGCAGCAAAAAAGCCGATTGCATTGAGCTAATCGGCGTTGTCGTTCCACTGCCATTTGGGTTGAGTGTGCCAATTTCATTCCTCCTTTTGTCATAGTCGTGAGGTTAGTGCCGGTTTTTCTTGACATGGTCGAAAATCCGCCAAGATCTATCTATTTGATTATATTCATTTAATGATTTGTGCTCATACCGTTTTCCCTCAGAAAACGGGTTATCTCCCGTAACCTGATCTCTCCCGCCCAATTATCATGTGGTTTTTTCGTTTAAAATAGCTTAGAGATTAATCACTTATTCGCGTTGATTTGAATGAAATTCAGAGCATATCAATCGAGAAATCTGTGGAGGCGTGGCATGATGAAAAAAAAGTGGGTCTATGCGGCGGTGTTGTTTTTTATGCTCAGCGTGCCGACATGTCTGTATGCTGAAGATTACAAGGATATATTCAAGAAGACCCAGGCAAAAGCCATGGCGGGCGACGCAACCGCCCAGCAGGAACTGGGCCGGATGTACCTCAACGGCGTGGGTGTGTTGAAAGACTACCAGGAAGCCGTCGTCTGGTACAGAAAGGCGGCCGGCCAGGGACTCCCCGGCGCCCAGTTCAATCTGGGCGTGATTTATTTCAAGGGAGAAGTTGTCCCGAAGGATTATATGGAGGCCGTGAGGTGGTTCTACCCGGCGGCCGAACAGGGGCATGCCGAAGCACAATACTACCTGGGCATGATGAATTCGAAAGGGTTAGGTGTTTCGAAAAATTATGCGGCGGCTGTCAAGTGGTACGGTCATGCCGCGGAGCAGGGTTTGACCGGCGCCCAGTACAATTTGGCCGTGATGTACTACAACGGGGACGGCGTTGATCAGGATTACCGGGAGGCGGCGAAGTGGATGACCCAGGCCGCCGGCCTGGGACTGGCAAGGGCCCAGTATGATCTGGGGCAGATGTATGTGAAGGGGTACAGCGTCCCCAAGGACAAGGTGCAGGCCTACAAATGGCTGGATCTTGCCGCGGCCCAGGGCGGAGAAAAGGCGAGGGAACTTCGGGATTCCTTGAGCAAAGAAATGACGCCGGAACAGATTAACGAGGCAAAACGCCTCAGCGGGGCGTTTCGCAGCAGCAAATAGGCGGAAATGGGCACATGGGCCAATCGAATTTTCGAGAGAGCCACGATAATGGACTATCAGCAAATGACATCGCCGTGCGGTCTGGATTGTTTCAATTGTCCCGTCTATTTGGCGAACGATAACCTGAAGCTCAGGATCGACATCGCCGAAAGATTGGGGCTGCCCCCGGAAAAGGCGACGTGCAACGGGTGCATCAACGCGGAAGGCATCATCGCTTTTCTGGGCGACCAAGGTCCCTGCGTTGTCTTTAACTGCACGGAACAAAAGGGCATCACCTATTGCTGTGAATGCGCTGCATTTCCCTGTGATCATCTTCATCCTTACGCGGATCAGGCCGCTGTCAGGCAGCATAATACAAAGCCGTTCAATCTCTGCCTGATCAAGAAAATGGGTGTTGAAAGATGGGCCGAAGAAAAGGCGCTGAAGGTCAAGCAAACCTATTTTCAGGGTAAATTCAGCATGCACGCAACGGACAAGATAAAATCATGATAATCTCGCGCAAGAGTGCGTGTTTTGGAACGGGGAATTGTTTGAAAAAAATCACCAGGTCAAGACAAACAGGGTAAAGCGGCGACACAAAACTGAGATCCTGAGCGCATGTGTTTCCCCTGGAATATGGTGCGATCGGAGTGAAAAAATGGGTATAGACGAAGACGTTCTGAAGCAGTTGGAAATTCACCAGAAAAGCGAGATCACCGAACATCATATCTATGCCAGGTTGGCTGACAGAGTCGGCCATGCAGAAAACCGACGGGTCATCGAGGAGATAAGCAAGGACGAACTGCGGCATTACCATATATGGCGAAGACACACCGGACGCGAAGTGAAGCCCGATCAATGGGCGATTTGGAAATACTGCTGGATTTGCCGCATCTTCGGGCTGACCTTCGGCGTTAAGCTCATGGAGCGGAAAGAAGAGGGCGCTCAGATCAGTTATGAACATCTGCGGGGTGTGGTTCCCGAAGCGGAGGCCGTCATAATGGAGGAGAATCAGCATGAGGCGGCGCTGTTGCTTCTTCTCGATGAAGAAAAACTGCATTATACGGGTTCGATGATCCTGGGGCTCAATGACGCACTGGTCGAACTGACAGGTACGCTGGCGGGACTCACCCTGGCCTTGCAAAACACAAAACTGATCGCCCTGACCGGATCGATCACGGGTATTGCCGCCGCTTTGTCCATGGGCGCATCCGAGTATTTGTCAACGAAGGCGGAAAAAACGGACAAAAACCCATTAAAAGCGGCTATTTATACCGGAATAACCTATCTTGCCACCGTGCTGTTGCTCATCCTCCCCTACCTGCTGCTGGAAAATTATTACATCTGTCTGGGATGCACACTGATTGGCGCCGTTGCGATCATCGCGCTCTTTAATTATTACATTTCGGTTGCGAAAGACGAACCGTTTCAAAAGCGGTTTCTCGAGATGGCAGGCCTTAGTCTGAGCGTGGCCGCTTTCAGCTTTCTTATCGGTTACCTGTTACGGACCCTTCTGGGTGTTGAGGTCTAAAAAATCATGAAAACACGGGGTCTTCAGACATGATTGGGCTGCTGATATAAACAGGGTAAACAAGGATTTCATATTCATCATCAAGATGGAACAACAAACGGTATACATAGATGCTTTGATTAAACTGCATGGCGGGCTGAAACGGCAGGGACCGGGCGATGAAGATTTTTCCCGTCGGATTTTGGATGGGCTCCGGCCATTTCCTGTCAAGCCCCGGATTGCGGATCTGGGCTGCGGTACCGGAGCGGCGGCGCTTTTGCTGGCTGAGTATTTTCATAGCAGCGTTCTTGCTGTGGATCTGGCATCGGCTTTTCTTGCTGAACTGCGTGTTGAAGCACGGTCACGTGGGCTGGATCATCTGATTACCGTGATTGAGGCCGATATGGGGCATCTGGATTGGCCGGACGCCTCCATCGATTTGCTCTGGTCGGAAGGGGCAGCCTATAACCTGGGTTTCGCGTGTGCGTTGCGCCTTTGGCGTCGGCTTCTCGTTGACGGCGGCAAAGCGGTTATTTCAGAGATGAGCTGGTTTGCCGAAAAGATTCCCCCGGCGGTTTCGGTATTCTGGAACGCCGCATATCCGACTATGGCCCGTGAAAGGGACAATATCGCCCACGCCGAAAGGGCCGGTTTTAAGGTACTTGCGACGCACAGGCTTCCCAGTGCTCTGTGGTGGTCAAACTATTACGATCCGTTGATGAGAAGAGTGGATGAGATTCGGGCGGTTGTAGACCCGGTCATGCAGTCGGTTATTCAAGAGACCGAAACCGAGATGGATTTGTTCAGGCAGTTCAGCGATTTATATGGCTATACCTTCTATATTTTAGAAGCGCATTAAGTGATGGATGTCGAAAGAACTGGAGATTAAACGGATAGGAGGATGTCATGAAGAAAAAGGGAAAAGGAATCGCCATATGGGCGGCAGCGGTGATGGTGTCTGTGATCTGTTTGACTTTGCCGGGGATGTCGGCGGCCAAATCTCCCACGCCCATCGAAGGGATCGGTTTCAACGTCGGTCTTTCCATGCAGGATAATCTTAAATCCTTAGTCGGCAAGGATGTTTATGTGCATCTGCGTTCCGGCGACACCCTGCAGGGTTATGTCAAGGCCGTGGGAGACAAGCAGGTTCACCTGGAGAAACTGGCGGACAAGGATTTCTACGACGCCCTGATCCGCCTGGACGATATCAGCGCCATCGAGGTGAAGTTCCGGGATCTGAGGTAACCGCGTCTCGATATTTACTGTCAGGGCCGTCCATGGGGTTTCACGCCCGGGCAAGACACAGGTGTTGCCCAGCCATGACGAGAGGTGCGCATGATGGCTGTCTTTCTCAAATGTTTCTTCGGTGTCTTTATCCTGGCCGGTATTGCGTTCAGCTTTTATGCCTTGTTCCTGCTCTGGGATACCGCCAATTTCGTCAAGACGTCGTCGGGGCGTGTTATAGGAACATTCTCCGGATATGACGAAGAATGGTTCAAAACCACCAGTTCCAGCCCTTCGCCGACCAACTGGGGGCAGACCGATTTCAGCGAATCCTGGTCGGTGATGATCTATCCCATCTTTTCATATGTAACAAAGGATGGTCAAACGCTTCAAGTCCGTGAAAAGAGACCCCATATTTTCGAGATGTTCAAGCCGGGCCAGGAGGTGGAAATCATGCTTTCGCCTCACGCAGAGCCGCGACTTGCCGGATTCTACTCCCTTTATTTCCGGGATCTGGTCATTTTAATCCTCGGGTTCTGTTTTGTTGTGATTCCTTTGCTGATCGCCCGTATGGTGATTCCCAGTCTGGAAACCCAGGCGGGTATGCAGGTGGCGGCGCATTTTCAGGCAACCTGCGCACAGATCACCGCGACCAGGGTCGGCCCCATGAGTGTTGCCACGTTGCTTAAAGGCGTGGCGGCTTTCTTTGGCGTGTTTATCGTGATCAGCATTGTTGCCGGTGCGGTGCCTTTTCTGCATCAGCTTGGTATCGGTGTCGGTTCAAAACTGATTACCGCAATTGAAGAAAAGCGCTACGACGATGCGCGGAAGTTGATCCTTGAAAGCAAAGACATCAACCGGCTCGATGACTATGATCGCAATGCCCTCTTAATCGCTCTTGAACGGGGTCAACCGGAACTGGCCCGTTTGCTGATCGCAGCCGGCGCCGACGTCGATATCAAAAGCAAGATGTATATGACGCCGCTCCGAGTCAGCACGCAGGCCGGCGATCTGGAAATGGTGAAGCTGCTTTTGGCCAAGGGGGCATCGCCTGACGCACCGGAGGATGAAATGCCGCCTTTGGCCTATGCGATTATCGATGGATACGACGAGATCGCGCAGGCCCTGATTGAGGGTGGAACGGATCTGCAGCGACGTTATATGGCAGGGGAACGGTTCCTGACGGTTGGAGATATGGCCTTACTCAACCAGAAGCCCCGGTTGGTGGAAATGATCCGCCAGCGCGGCGGCACTTTCACTGTCAAGGATGACGAAGTTGCCCGCTAACAGGTGTTATCTCAAGTATTAGTAATAACGAAATATTTACAAAAACCGGGATATGGTACTTTCAGAAATAGGGAGACAAATGTGGCACAACAGAAATTTTCTACATGGAAAAAAACGTCAACAACGAATAAACTGCCTTCAATCGATTTCTTATCAACGGGGGAGAACATGCCCATGCGAAGCAAAAGACGCGCATTGAAAATATCCTTCATCATCATCATGCTTATGTTCGCTTTGCCGGGGTGTTCACACGTCGGTAAGTATCTTGACTTCTGGAAAACGAAGCGGGCAGAAACAAAGGAATTCAGTATCGAACCGACGGCGAAACTATTGAGAGACCTGCATCCGGGAGACAGCTTTATGCTGTTGGGTCCTGTGAAAATGAAAACGGCGCATCAGGGGCCTGTGCTGGTTGTGGCCGTGACGGATATGTTCAAAAAACGCGAAATCGTAACGGAAAGGATCCTGCAGCCGCCGGTTCTTTATTATCAGGCCTACCTGCCGGAGGGGAAATACGATCTCTATTTCTTTGCCGACCTCAATGAAAACGGCTATTTCGAAGCGCAGGAGATGATCGGGCAGGCTGGCACGCCCATTCTTTTAAGGAAAGAAGAGGTAAAAGACGGTCTGACCTTCTACGGGCCCGCATTTACGGTCGATGCCGGGCAACCGTCGCAGACGGTCCTGCCCGTAAATGTACGTGTGCGGCAGCAAAACACGGTTTTTGCTTCCCTTGACGATCCGTTCTTCGATCCCCAATATGGCGAGATCGGCATGTACGATCCCAAAAAATTTCTGGCCCATACGCAGCGCTTCTTGTTTTCTCTGGATAAATTCGATGCCGATAAGACGATGGTGATTTTTGTCCATGGTGTGTCTGGAACACCGCGGGATTTTAAGTATCTGGCTGCCGGTCTGGACCGGCAGCGTTATCAGCCGTTTTTTTTCTTCTATCCTTCGGGAATGCCCCTGCAAAAGATAGGCTCGCTCCTCGCCGAAATATTGAAAATCATGGGTGAGAAGAAAGAATTTCATCCGAAGAATGCCATGGTTGTGGCCCACAGCATGGGCGGTCTGGTCAGCCTTGCCGCGCTCAATGAATTATGCCGGAATGGAATGCCCTCTTATCTGAAAGGTTACATTTCGTTTAACTCTCCCTATGGTGGCGTCGAAGCGGCCCAAAAAGCGGTGAAAAGCGCGCCGGCCGTTTTACCTGCCTGGATTGATGTCGCACCGGGCAGTACCTTTCTCAAAAATCTCTATGATGGATCGGCGGCTCGGGAAATCCCGTTTCATCTTTTTTTCGGTTATGAAACGGGCGACAGCAGCGACGGCACCATTACGCTCCAGAGTCAACTGGAGCAGCGGATACAGTTCGCCGCAGTTAAAATGTATGGTTTCAATGCATCCCACGTCGGTATTCTGAACGATGATCAGGCGCGGCAAAATTTTATCCGGATTCTGGAAGAGATGAATAAATGAAGCGGTATTCGTTCAACACGGCCTGACAGGGGTTCCGGTTGGAAGTCCCTGATTTGTTTATTCTATGGCTATGTCGTTGCAGCAATTCGTTACATCATTCTGGTTTTATTTCAGATAAGTATCCGGCATACTGGTTTTCCTGGCGATCCGTCGCCTCGGAAAAGTCGGTGCTGCAAACAGGGTTTTTATTATGTTCCAATCCGGGCATGACGTTGCGCTTTTACCTGCTCAGCCTGACGACAGGCGTAAAATATATGTATGGCTGTGCGGCTGGAGTGATCGTGCCGTTTTCAAAGAGCTTCCGAGTCTGGAAGAAATGATGGACGAGGATGATTATTTCTATGACGGATCATCACCGGAAAAAGGAAGGTATTTCATCATCCAAGCTGATCAAGAAGAGGTCGGCTGCATTTCCTACACCTGTTTTCACTTGAAATCCGGTTCGGCCGAGTTAGACATCTGGCTGAAAGATGAATCCGTTTGCGGTAAGGGGTATGGTTATCAAGCGATAATGTTATTGCTTGACCATGTCAGAAATATGCTGAAGATTCACACCGTATTGATTCGTCCCTACCGGAAGAACCACCGGGCGATTCATGTTTATAAAAAATGCGGTTTTGTTCCCATGTTGCTTCCGATATCGGCCTATATGAAGGAAGAATTCCTGGAGATATATGGCGCCGGCGATTGCAGTGAAGAGGATACGGAAAATCTGATAAAAATTCTGCCCTATTAAGCAAAGGCTCTTTCCAAACGGCAGCTTATGGCGGCGGGAAACCGCCTTCTTCTGCCGGCTAAGGTGGTTTTGTCCCTGTGATGTGAAGGTCTGAGAGAGGAACATTTTTTGGGTATGGTGAGTTTTTCCAGTTTTGGGTATATGGGCTGCTGGATGGGGACATGTGACACCCCCCAAACATAGATTTTGAAGAATCCTGCAACGCTTTGTTGGATTAAAGGCAGAAAAAAACCCGCTATTTCTAACGGGTTTTGGACTATATGGAATCCTCTCGGATTGACTTTTGGTAGGCGGTACTGGGATTGAACCAGTGACTTCTACCGTGTGAAGGTAGCACTCTCCCGCTGAGTTAACCGCCCGAGGAGGTTTCTGTATATATTAAAGGATGGCCATTTTCAAGAAAAAACATGCCGGTGTGCTAAACGTTGTTTCTAGAGATACGAGAAATCCCCGTTTGGGCAAGAGCCCTGCGAAAAGGTCATTCCGGCTAAAGCCGGAAACCGGAATGAATTTGACTGGATGCCGGAGCGGTTTCGGCTACTCAGCGTTGCTGTCCCGATTGCCGCTGTTTAGCAGATCCCCGTACATGTCCACGCGCCGGTTGTTCAGAAGGTGGTTGTACACGTTCAACCTTTTGTTCCGGGCGTGTTTGACGTCGATGTCGGCGAAACCGATTTCGTCCTGATCGACGGATGCCCGGTAGAGAATGTTTCCCTGGGGACCCGTGATCTGGCTTCTTCCCGTGTAAGCCAGGACCTTGTCGCCCCGGTGCTCGTCGCCCGTGCGGTTGGCCGTGACGGCGAAGACCCGGTTTTCGAGACAGCGGGTGACCATCCCGTCCTGGCAGAAAGGGAGCACCAGATTGGCACAGTGGCAGATCACATCGGCCCCGTTCAGGGCTAAAATGCGCGCCGATTCAGGGAAAAACCAGTCGAAGCAGATCATGACCCCGATTTTTCCGATACCGATGTCATAAACGGGAAAGGGCAGGTCGCCGGGGGTAAACCAGAGTTTTTCCTCGCTGAAGAGATGGATTTTTCGATAGACACCAAGAAAACCTTTGGGCGAGACGATTACGGCGGCGTTGAAGAGCCTGTCACCCGCGCGTTCCACCAGCCCGGCCACGATGTACTGCTTTTTTCGTCCGGCCAGGTCAAGCAACAGATTCGATGTCTTGCCTCCCGGCACCTCTTCGGATAAATCCCAGACTTCCTCTTTCGAGAGAAACAGATACCCCGTATTGAAACATTCGGGGAGAACCAGCACTTCGGCATCGGATTGATGTATCAGTGCTTCCGCCTTCTCAAGATTTCGGTCCACCCGGCCGAAATAGGGTTCAAACTGAATAAAACCGACTTTCATTAATGGGTAAACTCCTTGTCGATTGATGTTGCAGGTCAACTGAATTGGCTGAAATGTCCCGGGGATCAGCGGATAATACCCATGACCCGCTCCAGGCGAGCCTGGCTGATATGATAGATACCCAGGGCATTGGCATAATCCGATCTGGCCCGGGTCAGGATCGTCTGGGCGTCGAGGACTTCCGTGGAGGTCGCCACCTGTTCCTGGTAGCGCTCCCTGTTGATGCGGTAATTTTCTTCCGCCTGTTCGATTGCCTTTTTGGTGACGGGAATCTGTTTTTCCGTTTCCTTGACAACCAGATAGGCGTTTTTGACTTCCAGTGTCACCTGATCTCTGGCGTTGGCCAGCAAGTCTTTGCTCTGGTTTTCCCGGGCCAGGCTGTTATCGACCTGAAATTTGGTTTTGCCCCATTCCCAGAAATTCCAGTTAGCAACCGCCATGACATACCAGCTTTCCTGATCCTGGAATTCGCTGCCCGACACGTCGGGGTCGTCACCATACTTCGAGTAATTCCCGACCACCGAAACGGTGGGAAAGTAGCCGCTCCTGGCGATTTTCACCAGCGATTGGGCCTGATCGACTTTCAATTGATACGCCTTGAGTTCGGGCCGGTTGTCCAGAGCCGTCTTGAGGCATTCTTCGAAGGAGAGCGCAAACGGCTTTTCCGTGAGAATATCCTCCAATTGCACCGGTGTGGAAATGTCCCGGCGCAGGGCTGTGTTAAATGAGGCTTTGGCCAGCGCCAGGCTGTTTTCCGCCCGCACCAGATCGTGCTCGCTATTGGCCAGTTCCACCTCGGCGTAAAGGAGATCGTTCTTGGGGATCAGGCCGACGTCGAAAAATTGCTGGGCTGTATTGCGGAGAGACCTGAGTAGTTCAACCGCCTGTTTTGCCGCTTCCAGAAGCTTCCCGGCTCTCAGAACGTTAAAATAGGTCGTCTTGACTTCCTGAACGATATCCTGCAGCGTTCTTTCTTCTTCGCTGTGGGAAATGGCAAGGCCCTGCTTGTTATACTGGTAGTTGGCCAGGATCGATCCCCCTGCAAAGATGGGCTGGGTCGCTTCAACGGCCCAGTTATAGTTATCCCTGGTACCCACTTCGACGGAAAAAGGCGGCGATGAAGGCGTTGCGGTAAAGGTGGTCATCGGCGTCTCGTGGAGGCGGGTGTAGCTGTAGGATGTACTGAAGCGGGGCAGAAATGCCGTAAAGGCCTCATTTTTCTGAGCCTCCGCACCTTTGACGCCCTCTTTGGCGCCATGGAGGAGAACGCTGTTTTTGATGGCCGTGTCGATGCTTTCCCGGAGGGTCAGCGCGGGACCTTCCGCAAGGCCGATGCTGTAAGAAAAAATCAGGAGCGTGATGACAATGGGGACCAATTTTATCCCCCGACTCAGAATCCGATTCATTGTGCCAACTCCCCAAAGAAAAATCCACTTCAGATTCTTATCGAATGACATTTTTGTCAAGGATATTTTCAGGAAAGAGTTCCTGAAACGGATTGGGTGATGTATAATCCGTTGCATTTCCCACCCAGGAGAGGGACATGTCACAACGCAAGAAAAGGTCGCACAAAACCGGGCTTCCACCGGGTGCACTGGTCCACATCGGGGAAAAGTGGGCGGAGCAGGCCCGCATTTCCGTTATGCAGTACAACGAGGAAACACTGCGGGAAAAAGAGTTGGCGGATGTTCGGGAATTGCCCGTGCCGTCCGATACGTCTCTGACGACATGGATTCATGTCGACGGTCTGCACGATACGGCATTAATGGAGCAGTTGGGGGAGAAATTTGATCTCCATCCCCTGCTTCTGGAAGACATCCTCAATACGGACCACAGGCCCAAGGTGGAGGATATGGGGCCCTATATTTTTATTGTCCTGAAAACTTTTGCGGCAGATGTGCCTTCCATGGCGGAGGTTAAACCGGAACAGGTCAGTCTGGTTTTCGGGACGGATTTCGTCCTGTCCCTTCAGGAAAAAGAAAGCAATCTCCTGGCGCCGATCCGGGAGCGCCTGCGCCAGAGTAAGGGCAAGATCCGCAAGGCGGGGGCGGATTATCTCGCCCATGCAATCCTCGACACGGTGGTGGATTCATACTTCCTGGTTTTGGAGGATTTTGGCGAAGAAATTGACGCCTGCGAGGAGGGCCTGGTCAACCGCCCCGACGCCAAGGTCCTGAAGCGGATACACTACCTAAAGCGCAACATGATCATCCTGCGCAAATCCGTATGGCCGCTCCGGGAAGCGGTGGCGTCGCTGGAACGGAGCGAATCCCCCCTGATCGATGCGTCAACGAATATCTATTTCCGGGATGTCTATGACCATACCGTTCAGGTGATGGATACGATCGAAACGTACCGGGACACCCTTTCGAGTATTCTTGATATTTACCTTTCCAGTCTGAGCAACCGGATGAATGAAATCATGAAGGTTCTCACAATTATTGCGACGATTTTTATTCCTCTGACTTTTCTCGCGGGTATTTACGGGATGAACTTTGATTATATGCCGGAACTGCGATGGCGCTGGGGGTATTTCGTCCTCTGGGGCGTCATGGTCGTCATTGTCCTGGTCATGCTGAAGCTGTTCCGGAAACATAAATGGCTGTAGATAAACAAAAAGTTTGAGTCATTCAGGGATGCATAGCGCGACTTGGAATCCATTTCCAGTAGATGGCGTTCTGCAAATGGGTCCCGGATCAGGTCCGGAACGACAATCCTTTTTCCCATCAGCCCTTTTTATTGAGAGGCTGTGCCATAATTACAAAAATGGTCATTTCGAGCGAATACGAGAAATCTTAATATCTTGAAATAACTTAACTTAAAGATTTCTCCCTGCGGTCGAAATGACAAAAATACCAATTACGACGCGGTCTTAAAGCGAAGAATCTATTCATTGCAGGATGTTGCAATCAAGAGATTCTTCGGCTGACGCCTCAGAATGACATTGCGACACAACTGTTATTCTTTCAGGCCCAGTTTTTTCAATTTATAGCGCAGCATCCGCTCGCTGATCCCTAAAAGGTCGGCGGCCCGGCTCTGGTTCTGGCCCGCTTCGTCCATGGCGTTCTGGATCAGTTTCCGCTCCATGTCCTCCACCGATTTTTTCAGCAGACCGGCTTCCGTTTCCTCCTCCTCGCCGGGTGTCCCCAGGTGAAAAGGCAAGTCGTTTGCGGAAATTGTTTCATCTCGTGCGATGACCACGGCGCGCTCGATGATATTTTCCAGTTCACGGACGTTGCCGGGATAGTCGTATTTTAGAAGCATATCACGGGCTTCGCTGCTCACGGCGTCGATCTTTTTGCCGTTATCGGCGGCAAAACGCTTCAGAAAATGATCGATCAGCGGCGGAATGTCGTCTTTTCTTTCCCTTAAAGGAGGAATATTCATGACCACGACATTCAACCGATAAAAAAGGTCTTCCCGGAAGAAGCCTTCCCGGACCCGGGCTTCGAGGTCGCGATTGGTTGCGCTGATGACACGGACGTCGGAATGAATGGTCTGATTCCCGCCGACGCGCTGAAACTCCCGTTCCTGGAGAAAACGCAGCAGCTTGACCTGGACGGGCGCGGTAATTTCCCCGATTTCGTCGAGAAACAAAGTGCCGCCGTCGGCTTCCTCAAACCGGCCGATGCGTCGGGCACCGGCGCCGGTGAAAGAACCTTTTTCATGTCCAAAGAGTTCACTTTCCAGCAGATTTTCCGAAAGGGCGTTGCAGTTGACGGTGATAATGGGTTTGTTTGATCGTGGGCTCAACTGGTGGACCAGTCGGGCAAACAATTCCTTGCCCGTTCCGCTTTCTCCCTGGAGCAGCACCGTGGCCCGGCTGTTGGCGACGCGGCCCGCCATATTGATCAGTTCCTGCATGGGGGCGCTGCGGTAGATGATCTGATCCGTTGTGATGCCCTTGTCCCGCAATTCCTTGCGGAGCGGTTCGTTTTCCCGGATGAGGTTTCGCCGCTCGGCGACCCGGTCGACCAGGATCAGCAGTTCGTCGAATTCCAGAGGTTTCATGATATAGTCCAGGGCCCCGGCTTTCATGGCTTCCACGGCCGTTTCAATCGTGCCGTGGGCCGTGATGATGACCACATCGATTTCGGGGTTGATCGCCTTGACGGCCTTGAGAACATCCATGCCGTCCATGCCGGGCATTCGGTAGTCCAGAAGGAGAAGGTCGAAGTGATGATTGCGCACATGTTGCAGGGCCGTCTCGCCGTCCGCCGCTTCCATGACCGCATGCCCCTCACTCTTAAGGAAGTCCCTCAGCATCTCCCGCTGTGATTTACCGTCTTCAACAACCAAAATATTCAGTTTTTTCATCTTATTCCTTTATTTCCGGTTCCGTAATTTTTGGTTTTCCCTGTCCCCTGGCTTTCATCAGAAAGATTTCAAAAGTTGTTCCCTTGTTCTTCTGACTCCAGACGCGGATTTCACCCCCGTGGCCGCGGATCATTTCATGGGCGAGAGTCAATCCCAACCCCAGGCCTTTTTCCTTGGTGGTATATTCCGGGTTAAAAACTTGCTCCACTTCCTCGCGGGTCATCCCGCATCCCGTATCGGACACGGAGATTTTGATCATGTTGTTCTCGGCCATTGCGGTGGAAATAGATATTTCCCCTTCCTTGTCAATGGACTCCATGGCATTTTTGATGATGTTCAGCAATGCCTGCTGGAGCTTATCCATATCCATAGGGATGAAAAGGCTATCGTCGGGCAGGTCGGCATGGATGGTGATGCCCTTCACCCTTGCCTCCTCGGAAAGCAGGTTCAGGATTTTCTGGAGGACGTTGGCAATCGGGTATTCGCGCAGTTCGAGACGGCGGCTCCTGGAAAAAGAAAGAAATTCCTCAATGATGCCGTTGAGCCGTCGAATTTCATCCCGAATGACGCCGGTCATGGTCTGAAAATCATTCACTTTGTCCGGATCGGACGGGACAAAGTCACGCTTGAGTCTTTGCGAGGCCATGCTGATGGCATTCAAGGGATTGCGAATTTCGTGAGCAACCCCGGCGGCGAGCTGCCCCAGGGCCGAAAGCCTTTCCGCTTTTTCCAGTTGCCGCTCCATCCTGACGATGCCGGCCAGATGGCTTTTCTGATTTTTATACATCAGCCACACCGCCAGAAGGGCAATAATAACGATCAAAATCATGATGATGAACATGTTGCGGGTGTTTTCGGAGATGAGCCGGTCGGCGTTGCCACGCTCCAGGCCCAGGCGGACAATGCCGATGATTTCTTCGTTGAGTTTCAAGGGGACGGCGATATCCAGAATATTCTTTTGCAGATAAGTCACTTGCCTGCTGGTCAGGCCCTTTTTGCCCGCCATAATTTCCGCCTGGGGCATTTGGCCCGGACGCCATTTCTGAGGGATAACTCCCGTCTGGGCGTAGCGTTTTCCGGTCTGGTCGATCATGATCATATAGACCAGCCCCAGCCCCTTGGCGCCGCCCGATTCGTCCACCGCCTGTTCGATGGACACTTTCGTCCCCCAGTAACGAAGACCCGTGCGATCCAGGGCGATAATAATAATCCCGCTGCCGTCTTTGCGATTCAAGGCAATAAAACCGATTTTATTGACTTTTGCGTAGGCGGAAAAGATATCCAGGTTCATGAATGGATGGATTATCTGGTCGCCGGTGATCTCACCCGGAGCGGCAACATCGAGTTTGATTCTCCGGCTTTCGTAAATGATCTGGCCGTTTTTATCGATTACGCCCGCATACCAGAGACCTTTATCGTTCGCATATTTCTGCAGGTATGCCGTCGTCAGCGTTTTGTTCTGCCACATCTGGTCGATTTCCTTGCCCATATCGACCAGGGCTTTGTTAAGACGCATCTGTGTGCTGTCCAGGGAATCCGGATTGCCGTGCAGATAAGCCTTGATCAGTTTATTCAGATTTTCTTCGGCCAGGCTTTGAATCACGCTGACAATGCCCGCGCCCCGGTTTTCAATGAAGTCCGTAATGGTTTTATCGATCCGGCGGATATCCATGATGCCCATGACCGTAATCAGACCGATGAAAACCAGACAGACCAGCGCGACCGCCAGCGGCTGCATGGGGGAGCGTTCCCCGGCTGCAGGATGATATTCCCAGACCAGTTTTTTATCGTCTTTCATGCCGCATGCCTGTGTTAAAAATTCCCCCGGACTGAAATTGTAACAGAAACAGAATATCACGGATTCGACATTTTTGTCGAATCAGCCGGAATCAGCGAATAATACGTAACAAACTGAATTAACAAGAGAATTGTTATGTGCAGGAAAATCATTCGACATTTTTTGTTTTTCCGCCACACGCCTGAAAAATAATACATACGCTAAATCAACATGTTAAGGGCTTAAGTAAAAAGTGGCATACTATCTGCAATTAAAAAGCCAAAAGGATAAAATACTCGGCAATAGACAATGGGCATGTTGAGCCGATAAACGATCCAAAACCAGGAGGGGTGCAAGGCCCTCCACCCTCTCTAACCAGGGGGAGGCCAAAAGCCTCCCCCCTTCCTCCTTTAAAAGGGTCCTTTTCTTCTCCAAGCAAATCAGTACAGTTTTTATTTTAGAGTTCCTTGATGGAATGTGCGGCATAGTGGTTGTGTTGTCGTTGATACCCGCCGACAGGAATAACCTGCCATGTCACCGTTAACCGAAAAAATCAGAAAACAGCCGTTTATTCAAGTCAAATGGTTCATATCATCCCCGTTGGTCATCGTCAATCGTGATTTCAAAACAGATTCACCCCATGTAATGCCGCAGCAGATCGATTCTTGCAAATCCGATCGTTCCTGCTTTAAAGTAAACAACCAAAGTGGGTAGGGGAGTGGCGAAAACATGATCGCTGTGAAACGGATTTCCGGACATATCGTTGATGTTTCCCGGGGAAGAATCTATAAAGGGACAATCGTCATAAACGGTAATAAGATCGAGGCTGTTTATGAGGATGAAACGATCCGGGCTGACGGCTGCATCCTGCCCGGTTTGATCGACGCCCATATTCACATTGAAAGCAGTCTGCTCGTGCCGTCTGCTTTTGCCCATCTGGCGGTGTGCCACGGTACCGTAGCCGCTGTATCGGATCCGCATGAAATCGCCAATGTTCTTGGTATGGCGGGTATCGATTACATGATCGAAGATGGGAGGCGTTCACCTCTTAAATTCTATTTTGGCGCACCGTCCTGTGTGCCGGCGACAGCCTTTGAAACGTCCGGGGCGGTACTGGATGCGGGTTGTATTGAAACCCTCCTGCAACGGGATGATATCCGGTACCTCGGTGAAATGATGAATTTCCCCGGTGTGGTCTACCATGAATCCGGGGTGATGGCCAAAATTGCCGCTGCCAGGCGCTGCGGTAAACCCGTTGACGGCCACGCACCCGTTCTTTCCGGCGCCGATTTGGCGGAATATGTCGGTGCGGGGATTGCCACGGACCATGAGTCGCTGACCAGGGAAGAAGCCCAGGAAAAGATCGCCCTGGGCATGAAGATTCTTATACGGGAAGGGTCGGCGGCAAAGAATTTTGATGCCCTGGCGGCGCTCATCGACCTTTATCCGGAGCAATGCATGTTCTGCTCGGACGACCGCCATCCGGACGACCTCCTGCGCGGTCATATCAACCTGCTGGTAAAACGGGCCCTGGATCGCGGCTGCAATCTGATGAACGTGCTGCGGTGTGCCTGCGTTAACCCGGTTCTCCACTACGGGCTCGATGTGGGGCTGTTGCGTACCGGCGATGATGCCGACTTTATCGTTGTCGATTCGCTGGAGAACTTTCAGGTGCTGAAGACCGTCATCCGGGGTGTTACGGTCATGGAAGACGGTCGGAGCACGTTTCCCAAAGCAAGGCCGAATGTACTGAATTCATTCAAGACCGGTCCAAAAAAAACCTCGGATTTTACCGTCCGGAGACAGGGCGACCGCGTACGTGTGATCGAAGCGTTTAACGGGCAGTTGGTGACAGGCCAGAGCATCGAGCCGCTGCCGCCAGGCTGTGAATTCGTGACGGCGGATTTGGGCCGGGACCTGTTGAAAATCGCCGTAGTCAACCGTTACCGGGATGCGTCGCCGGCGGTCGCGTTGATTCGGAACTTCGGCCTGAAGCAAGGAGCGATTGCTTCGTCCGTCGCTCACGATTCCCATAATATCGTCGCCGTTGGGGTGACCGACGAAGACCTGAACCGGGCGGTAAATGCCCTCATTCGGGAAGGGGGCGGGTTGGCTGCGGTAAGCGGCGATGACACCGATGTGCTGCCGCTGCCGATTGCGGGGCTCATGTCGGCGGACGACGGTGAAGTCGTTGCCTGTGATTACGAGCGGCTAAACCAAAAGGCAAAGGCCATGGGCAGTACCCTGGATGCGCCCTTCATGACCCTGTCCTTCATGTCTCTTCTGGTGATTCCCAGTTTGAAACTGAGTGATCGCGGTCTGTTCGATGGAAACCGTTTTGAATTTGTCTCGCTGTTCGCCTGAGGGTTTTAACCGCCTTTCAACTAAAAGAGGTGTTCCATTAACTGCTTGAGGTTGCTGATTGGGAACAGTTTTATCTTCTGGGAAGAAGGCATGACGTCTTTCTGTCCCCTGGGTAAAATGCAGCGGTTAAATCCCATGCGGGCGGCTTCCTTCACCCGCTCTTCAATCTGGGCGACGCGCCGGATTTCTCCCGTCAAGCCCACTTCGCCCAGAACAATGGTGTGGGGATCGATCGGACGGTCCAGAAAACTGGACAGAATGGCCGAAACCACCCCCAGATCGACGGCCGGTTCGTCAACCTTGATCCCTCCGGCGACGTTGATAAAGATGTCGTGACCGCAGATGTTTTTCCCCCAGACCTTGTCCATGACGGATGTGAGCAGGGAGACCCGGTTGTGGTCGACGCCGATGGCGGTGCGCCTGGGTGTACCGAAAAGGTTGGTACCGACCAGCCCCTGCACTTCGATGAGTATAGGCCGCGTTCCCTCGATGCTGGGTACGACGACGGAACCGACCGTACCCTCCGGTCTTTCATTAAGAAAAAAGGAAGAGGGGTTCGCCACTTCTTTCAGACCACTGTCGCCCATTTCGAAAACGCCGACTTCGTTGGTCGGGCCGTATCGGTTTTTGATCGCCCGGATGATGCGGTAGGGGTGTCCCGAATCCCCTTCAAAGTACAGGACCGTGTCAACCATATGCTCCAGAATCTTAGGCCCGGCGATGGCGCCGTCCTTGGTGACATGACCGATGATGAAAACGGGAACGCCGGTTTTTTTTGCGAGGAGCACGAACTGTTGCGCCCCTTCCCGAACCTGAGCGACACTGCCGGGCGCGGAAGACAGGTTAGCGGAATAGGTGGTCTGGATGGAATCCACCACAAGGATAGTTGGT
>ENA-UPTA01001219-UPTA01001219.1-activated-sludge-metagenome-genome-assembly--contig:-NODE-1219-length-28991-cov-5.530930_pt1 | contig 28991 bp, 25 predicted proteins | sample MGYA00238184_ERZ773361 | MGnify/ENA primary metagenome ERZ773361 (study PRJEB29100, sample SAMN05720205) | activated sludge metagenome | isolation source: anaerobic digester from wastewater... | reverse complement strand
AAACGATCAGAACCTTGGTAAGCGTGCTCAAGACAGGCTCCTTTCACGAATCAGCTTTTTCCAGCAGCACTTCTGCGCCCCGTACTATGGGACGTTGGGCATGGGCCGACAGATATCCCGCCTCCGCAGACCCTGTCAGGGTCATGAGGGGCCATGCATCCTTGCCCAAGTCCCAATATAACATCTGCACTCCATAATTTTACGCTTCCGGGCGAAAAAGGTCAAGTCATTTTTCCTAAATAGCCCAAATAGAAACAGTTGTGACCGCTGCGTGAGCTTTGGAGGGCACCGGTTCGGTGTGATGCGATGAGGCGATGGCGCGTCGAGTCTGGAGCTAAAGGTGATCGTTTCCGTCCGAGAAGAGAGCAACCGAGAGCCTGGGGGGTGGGGTGGTCAGCGGAAGAGGATCATGAACTCGCCCTCTTGCGGGCGGATCGCAGGACGGCTTTGGCAGCCGCCAAACGGACGGGCTTGGACGGGTCTCGCAGCAGGCCGGGAAGGTGTTTTGTGACGGGGGGCGTGCCGATCTCCCCGATGGCGAGGGCCGTCAGGATTTTGATGCGATCCTGGCTCTGAGGGTCGCCATCAGTGTTGGGATATTTGTCGACGATTTCCAGGACCTCCGGCTCGCCTGTGGGGCAGCCCAGCTTGCCAAGCTGCTCGGCCGCCGCCAGGCGGACCTCCGGGACGGCATCGTCCAGCATTGTGATCAAGGCGTTTCTGGCCTCTTCTGTACCGAGCGCACCCATCGCGCGGATGCCGATCACACGGTCGTCAGCGTAGGCGCTGATCAGCCGAGTCCAGAGCTTGGGGTAGATCTGGCGGTCCCCAAGCATGGCGATGGCTTCCGCCGCCTGCAGGACGACCTTGTCCGCGGAATCGCTCCGTTGCAGGGTCCCATAAAGATATGGCAGACCTTCCTGCCTGCGGCTTCTGCCCAGCAGAAGGGCGGCGTTGGCGCGAACCGTCTGGTCCTCGCTGGCCACCGAATTGCACAAGACCTTGTAGTATTCCGGGCTGCCCAGACGAGCGATTGCGTAGGAGGCCGCGAGCTTGATGTTTGGATTGGGATCGCTCAGCAGACGAACGATCTCGTCTCTGGCCTGCCCGTATTCCAGGTCGCCCACCGCCAGTGCTGCGGCGAACCGGACGGGCATCACGTCGTCGGCCAGCAGCTTGCGAACGAGCGGCATCAGCAGCGGATCCTGGGTCGTCGCCACCACCTCGACGGCGTTGGCGCGAATCTGCGGGTTGGTGTCCGCCAGACAGTCCGAGATGATCTGCCGGGCCTGGTTCGGGAGTTCGCCCGTAGCCGTGGGCGGCGACGGCTGGGCTGTGGGAGGTGACAGCAGCGGCACGGAACGCGCTTGCATCGCTTGGCCGTGCGCCAGGACGAGCAGGACTACGACGGCCTGAAGAACTCGGCGGACGCACGACGCCCACGCGAACCGTTCTCGATCTGAGATTCTGGTCATCTGAGCTTGTTTCGGATTTTGGGATTCGCGCTTCGGATTCTGATCGGAGAATCGAAACCGAGCTATGTGGCCTGCTTCGACCTTCGCCGTCGCCACCGGGTCGCGAGGGCCCAGAGGAGCGTTCCGACGAAGACCGCCGCACAGCCGTTGGCGAACCACTCGCCATGCCGGCTGTAGAAGGTCACCCGTCTATCTATCGGCAATCGGTCGGTGAACCATCCAGCCATAGCGGTTCGCTTCATCGCTTCGGCTGGGAAATCGCTGCTTGCGGCCAGGTATCCGTTGCGGATTCGGCCGGTAGATTCGATCAGGCAACTGATGCCCGTATTGACGCTGCGGACGACGGCCAGCCGGTTCTCGACGGCCCGGAACGTGCAGATCGCCGCGTGCTGGGGCAGCTCGGTGCTTGGGATCACCCGGCCTGCCGCCTTCGGGAATCGGACGAACCACCCGTCGTTGCTGATGTTCACCAGCCAGTCGATTCGCTTGTGGCCCTGCTTGTCGAGCGAGAAATTCCTCGCAACGTAGGGGATTGCGTCCTCATAGCAGATGATGACCGCGAAATGCCAGGGAGTTTCAAGTTTCAAGTTTGAGGTCTGAAGTGGGGAGTCGCCGCTTGGGACATCTTTCGGCGTCATCTCGAAAATGGTATAGCGTTTCCCGTGTTCGAGCGAGTAGCTGAGGCTGTAGCCCTCGGGCAGGAACCTCCCAAGCTGCCTGAACAGCCAGGGGAACTGATTCTTGAACGGGATGTACTCGCCGAAGAGGACGAGATGGATCTTGTCGTAGCGACCGGGGTCGCGGGTGCCGTCCGGGCGGTAGCAGTAGGCGGAGTTGTAGTTACCCAGGTAGGGCTCGCCGTTGCGGCCGTGGAGGACCTCCATGCCGTAGGCGCCGACGAGCAGCCACGTCTTCGTTTCGCGGGCGTGCTCACACAGGGCCTCGTGGAACGCCTTGTCCTCGTCGAGATTGCCCGTGACCTGGGCCCAGAGGGCCGGGTCGAGAATGCCCTGGACCATGGTCTCGGGCCAGACGATCAGCTTGGCCCCGGCCGCGGCGGCGGCCTTGCTGCTGACCATGAGATCGTCGAAGAGCTTGCCGCTTTCGCTGAAGCTCTGCTTGACCGACTGCGGCACGTTCGATTGCAGCGAGCCGACCAGGGGGCCCTCGGTCACGCACGCGGGCGTCTGGTTGAGCCGCCACCGGCCGTAGAGGAGGGTTCCGCCGAAAAGGACGGCCGTTAAGACCAGACCGACGAGCGTGGTACGTGAAGCGGAAAGCGTCAAGCGTGAAGCGCCGGATTCCGCGTCCCGCTTCACGAGGTACGCTTCACGCTTCACGAGCACGTCTGCGATCAGGCCATTGACCATGGCCACAACGAAGGTAACGCCCGCCACGCCGACGAGATCGGCGATCTGGATCATCACAAGGTGCTCGTACTGGCTGTGGCCGAGGAGCCGCCAGAAGAAGCCGCCCATGGGACGGCCCTGGAGCCGTTCCCATCCGACCACGATGACCGGCAGGGCGATGAACAGCGGGACGCCCTTGGCCCTCGCGAACCGCAGCGCCAGGGCCGGCAGCAGCCACGACAGCGACAGGTACAATCCCATCACGAGCCAGCCGGGGATGGTGATGGGCTCGATCCAGTAGATGTTGACCAGCCAGTAGAAGAACCCGACGAGGAAGGCCGTCGGGGCGAATCCGCGGGTCTTCGCCTGCGGCGAGCAGGCGACCGAAAACGGCACAAACGCCACCCACGCCAGGAACGACCAACGGATCGGCGCCTGGATGACCGTCAGCAGCAGGCCGCTGGCGACGAAGAGCAATGCCGTTCGGAGAAAGGGGGGGCTATTCTTCAAACAGAGATGCCTCCATGGGTGCCGCGCTGAGCTTGTCGATGGGACTGAGCGTGCTGCTCAGAACGTACAACCGGTCATGGACCTGCGCGGTTGTGTAGGGTTCCGTCTTCTGCAGGCGGCGGTTCAGCTTCGTTGTGAAGAGAGTCAGAAAGGTCCGATTACTGCAGAGGTGTCGTAAGGGGATTCTGCACTCGCTGTAGAGCCATCTCAGTTCGTCGTCCGCATGCTGGGGCCACTTAGGCTTGCCATCGCCCTCCACGGGCAGGCCCTCCGCCTCCTCGATTCGCCCGCGCGCGGCCTCCACGTAGGCCTCCGATACATCGATGGTGGTGTACTGGCGGTTGAGCTTGTGGGCGACGACGGCTGTCGTGGCGGACCCGCAGAAGGGGTCGAGTACCCAGTCGCCCTCGTTCGAGCTGGCGCGGATAATCCTCGCCAGCAGGCTCTCGGGCATCTGGCAGGGGTGCCCCGTGCGTTCCGAGAACGTCCCGCACACCCGGGGGTGCTCGTTCCACACGTCGTCCGGGAGCTTGCCGGCGGGATTGGCCCGTTTGTCACGGTACTTCTTCTGGCGATCTGAGATCACCCGCACGATCTCGTCATTGAACGTGAAGTGCTTCGCGTCCTTCACGAAGTAGAGGATGTGCGTATGGGCCCGGGCGAACTTGGCCTTCGTCTGCTGGCCGAAGGTGTAGTGCCAGATGATCCAGTTGCGCATGGTCAGACGCAGCTCGTCCTCCAGGATGAGCTTGATGTGGGCGGCATACTCGTCCCCGATGGCGATATAGATCGAGCCGTGCGGCTTGAGGACGCGGACGCACTCGCCGATCCAGTCCCGCGTCCAGGCGAGGTACTTCTCGCTGGCCTTGCTGTCGTGGTATTTGTCGTACTTGTACCCGATATTGAACGGCGGGTCCGCGAAGACCAAGTCTGCAAACGGCTCCTTCACCTTCCGCAGGATCTCCACACAATCCCCGTTGAGAATTTGATCCCTGAGTTCGTGCATCGCCACATTCTACAGTGGTGGGTTCACTTGGCAAGACCGACGCGTCTTTCGACGATCCGCGAGAATGCGTTCGGATTGTGATAGCCGGGCGATCCCACGACAGCCTCAGATCCCGCTCTTCAAGGAGCATTTCGCGATCCATAGGGTCATTCCCGATTGTGTCGTTCTTGCTGCATAGAATGTCTCTGCATGTGGAAATGTTGCATTCACCGACGTGGTTGATGCTGCGTCACGCCCGTACACGGTCGGTGGAGCCCTTGTGTTTCCCCGATCTCACCGTCATAATACCGACGGCGGCGCAGGTTGCCGTGGCGTTGTGTACAAGGTGTGTCAAGGGAGGCCGGATGCGTTACGGCGAAATGAGGATGTGGGTGGCGGTGGCTTTGTATCTGGTCGTCGCCGGGTGTAACAAGAGGCCGGGACAGCAAATGGATGCCGGCCGATTCGAGGGGCGGGTCTATCACAACGACTACCTCGGTTTTCAGATCACGATCCCCGCCGAGTGGAGCATTCAGGACCGGGAGATCACCGACGAGAAGATGCGGATCGGCAAGAAGATCGCGGCCGGCGGCGATGAAGCCGTGCAGGCCAGCCTGGAGGCCAGCGAGACGCGGACCGTCAATCTCGTGACGGCGTTCCAGCACCTGCAGGGAGCCCCGGTGAACTACAATTCCAGCATCAGTTGCGTCGCCGAGGGCGTCGCGCACCTGCCCGGCATCAAGACCGGCGGGGACTACCTCTTTCACGCCAAGCGGGTGCTCCAGGGGGGGCTGGTGCCCTGCGCCTTCCCACGGGAGGTCTACACCGAGACCGTGGCCGGCGTTGAATTCCATGTCCTGACGGCGGAGATGGCCCTGGAGCAGACGAAGATCATCAAGCAGGACTATTATGCGACTCTTCGCAAAGGCTACACCCTCCTGCTGATCCTGTCGTACTCGACCGATGAGCAGAAGCAGGCGTTGCGAGATATCCTGACCACGGTGAGGTTCACGGACCAGCCGTAGGTGAGGACCGGCGAAGCGGAGTCCTTCATGACCGACAGATTCCGGCTGGAGCGGCTGGCGAATGGCTGGCTGGCGGGGCGGTTCGACGCCCTGGCGGCCATCGGCATTCCGCACCTGGTGACTACGCGAGAGGGTCCCGATGTGCAGCAGGTCCGTCAAGACCCGGCTGCCGTCGGACGGGAGATCGCGGTGAGCCTCGGATTGAAGGATGCGTCCTTCCTCGAACAAGTCCACGGCGGCGATGTTCTCGCGTGTGAGCAGGGGGGCTGCGCCGGATTTGCAGATGGCCTGGTGACTGCAAGGAGAGGCTTGGCCGTGCTCGGCAAGAGTGGCGACTGTCCCATCGTGTTGATCGCGGATCGGCAGCACACGGCGGTGGGGTTCGCCCATGCGTCTTGGCGAGCCACCGTCGCGGGGATCGTGCCGGCCGTCGTACGCCGGATGGTCGATCTTGGTTGCCGGCCAAGCGATCTGGTGGCCTGTGTCTGCCCCTCGGCCGGGCCGTGCTGCTACGAGGTGGGCGACGAGGTCCGGGTCGCTGCGATCCAGGGGATCGGTCCCCATGCGGGGGCTTTCTTCCAGTCCGGTCCGCACGGCCGGCACCATTTCGATCTGTGGACGGCCAACGCCGACGCCCTTGCGCGGGCGGCTGTCCGACCCGAGTCGATCCACGTGGCGGGTGTCTGCACCCTCTGTCGCAACGATCTGTTCCCCAGCCACCGTCGGGAGGGCGAGGCCGCCGGACGCTTTGCCGCAGTCATCGGCCTGCCGGCTGCGATTCCGCTGTGAAGTGGCGGGTGAGAGTCTCGTAGAGAGCGCCGGGGAAGGCGGCCTCAATCTGCTCGATGCTCCGCAGGCCGAAGAGGAAGGCGATGGCGATGGGGTCCACTCGATAGCTGGTGTGCCCTTCGTAGAAGCCGTATCGCATCACATAGTAGGGCTCCATCTCGCCCGTGCGGATGCGTGAGAGTCGTTTGACCAATTCGCCCATCTGGTTTGTGCTGAGCGTTGGGTACTTCTGACGCAGGAAGGCTCGCTCCGCATTGTCGAGGTCTCGAAAGAAGTTGATGTCGAACGCGCCGGCGATCTCGTCGTTGAAGATCGATTCCTGGAAACCGCGGGTCGGGTGCACTTCGCCGAAACGGATTCTCTTGCCGTTGTAGAGCACGAATTGCAGGCCGTCGTACCGACGGCCGACCCGGCCCAACTCGTATTCCTTGAGAATCAAGTTCCAGATGTGAAACAGCGGCCTGGCCATGCCCGGATGGGTGAGCCCCAGTCGTTGGACCAGGGCATTGTCGCCTTTCAAGACCGAGAGGATGTCCTCGTCGGCGGCCAGGAAGCCCTCGCCGGAGGAGTTGCCCGGCCGGCCGATCGCGGTGATCGCCTCGACGGGTTTGTCGGTGATCCTCTCGGTTCTGTTCAACTCCTCCAGGGAATGCAGTCCTCTGCTCGCGAGTGTCGGGAAGTCGTTACCGTCGACGAAGAGCTGATTCCCCTTGCCTACCTTTCGGCCTCCGTAGGCGATTTGAGGCGGCGCGTTCTCCACGGTGACCGGCACCACGGCGTACTCGCCGTTCTTCAGGCAAGCCACGATCACCTCCATGCCGTCATCCAGTCGCGTGGGGGATGACAGGTTCGGTGGCTTTCGCGTCGTCTCGGGGTACAGGACCGGATTCGCCGGATCGCTGCCACGAGCACACGAGCAGATCGACAACAACGCAACCACACCAAGCCTCGAAGACATGCTGTTTGCTCCTTTCCGAAGGGTTCGCAGGCCGTCGCACAGTCCGAATGTGTTCCAGGGGGTTGGACGATCCCGGCGAACCGATGGTTGACAACAAAACGGACCCAGAGCTTGGACGGGGTGTAACACATTCACGGAAAGCGAGTCTCTACCATTGGGGGATGAATCAACGTGCCCGCGATACGCCCGGATGATCCTGTCCCCGGAAAGGAGAAGAACATGAGCAAGTCGATTGACGTCAAGAGTCTTCTGATCGGCAGTCTGCTGGTCTTGTTCGTGATGTGTCTGCTGGGAACGACGCCCCGGTTGGCACCCGCCGATCCCGTCGGGCGGTTCATCATCGTCACGTCGAGTGTCTCGGACAACGCGGTCTATGTCTTGGACACGGTTACCGGCCAGGTCTGGCCGCGATACCAGCAAGGTGGCACGGGCGTCTTTCTTGCTCCGAAGCTCAAGCCCCAGGTGCCCGAGGAGACTGGCGAGCCCCGCGTTCCGTAGGGTGCCGCCGTACGGCGGACGACGGCAATCGCGAATCAGGTCAATCCAGCCTCGGCTTGATGACGTGCTGGGCGCGGAAGGTCTCGCCCGTGAGGTAGTCGCTGAAAGTTGCCTTGACGGTGAGCGGCGTCGAGAACACTTCGAGGTCTGCCGGCCGGTCGAAGGTGAGCCGGTAGGCGGTCGCCGTGAGTGAGTTGAACCAGAGCTTTCGCAGCTCGGCGGGCGAGACCTGCCACTGGCCAAGCAGTGCCTCGCCACTGGGGTTGTCCAGATTCCAGAGTTGAACGACAACGGTCCCGGCGGCCTTGATAACGTCGCCCTCGGCATCCATCGGTTGGAGGTAGACGACCAGCTTCTCCTGCGTTCCGTTGTTGTCCTTGTCGAAGAAGTTCGAGATCTTGCCGATCCGGATCGTCATGACCTCGTAGGGATTGTTCGACTGATCTTTGGGAAGGGCCGAGAGCGAGCGGACCTGCGCCCGGAGTTGCTCGATCTCGGCCCGGTATTGTTGCATGTCGCCGGTCAGTCCGGCCTTCTCCTGTTCGAGCTTCTCGGCACGCATCTCGGCCGGCGTCTTTCGTTCGCTGCCGATGCCACAGCCTGAAACGCCAAGTGCCGCAAGGACGGTGAGCGCAAAACCCAGGGCAATCACATCCTTGCGTTCGCCGGATTGTCTTGTTCTGCCTCTCACGGGCTTCCTTGCTCCTACTGTCAGTCTGTTTCGTCGCCTCGAACGATCTCCGGGGCCTTCTGCAGGATCTGGTCTGCGAGCCCGTAGCTGACGGACTCCTCGGCGCTGAGCCAGAGGTTTCGGTCGGTGTCCTTCTCGATTTTGGCGGCGTCCTGGCCCGTGTGGTGGGCGAGGATCTGGTGGAGCCGCTCGCGGAGGCGCAGGATCTCGCGGGCCTCGATGTCGAGGTCGGTCGCGGGGCCCTCCAGGACGCCCATGACGTGCGGCTGGTGCAGCAGGACCCGGCTGTTGTTCAGCAGGAACCGCTTCTTCGGGGCGCCGCCGGCCAGCAGGACCGCGCCCATACTGGCCGCTTGCCCGATGCAGTACGTCGCGACGTCGCACCGCACGAATTGCATCGTGTCGTAGATCGCCAGACCGGAGGTAATCACGCCGCCCGGCGAATTGATGTAGAAATGAATGTCGCTCTTGCTGTCCTCGTTGCTCAGGAACAGCATCTGCGCGATGATCAGGTTGGCCACGGCGTCGCTGACCCCGCCGCCGAGGAAGATGATCCGGTCCTTCAGGAGCCGTGAGTAGATGTCGTATGCCCGTTCGCCCCGACCGGTCTTCTCAATGACGATGGGCACCAGGGTCTCGTTATTGCTCATTCTTCCAATTCCTTGCCATGAAGTTCGGTTTGGGGAACCTCTCGCCGTGCGGTCGGCACAGCCGCCCACGGTCCGGAGAGGCTACTGGCCCTTGCCCTCTTCGTTCTTCTCCTGGGTTTGTGTCGTGCCCTTCGGCATCTCCTCTTCGTGAAGCACTTCATCGATCAGGCCGTACGCCTTGGCGTCCGCCGCGCTCATGTAGCGGTCCCGCTCGGTCTCGACCTGGATCTTCTCGATGGGCTGGCCCGTGTGCTTGGCGAGGATCTCATTGATCGTCTGCTTGGCCCGGAGGATTTCCTCGGCCTGGATCTTGATGTCGGAGGCCTGGCCGGTGACGCCGCCCCAGGGCTGGTGCAGCATGATCTTGGCGTGGGGCAGGGCGTAGCGGCTGCCCTTGGTGCCCGCGGCGAGGATGACGGCCCCGCCGGACTGGGCCCGTCCGATGCAGTACGTCGCGATCGGCGAGCCCACGAAACACATCGTGTCGTAGATCGCCATCGTGTCGTCCACCGTGCCGCCGGGGGAGTTGATGTACAGGCTGATTTCCCGGCCCTTCTTCATATTGTCCAGGTACAGCAGCTTCATGATGACTTCCGCCGCCCGGGCGTAGTTGATGTCACCGATCAGAAAGACGATGCGATTCTCCAGCAGCATGTCGTCCAGGCTCATCTGGCGATAGCGCTGGTACTGGGCGTGCTGGTCGTATGTATCGGGCCTTCCAAGGTGTCTTACGGAGTCGTGTACGGACATTGAACCATCCTTTTCTACCGTCATTCGTCGGCCTTTCCTTCTTCGGATTTCGTGGCCGCTTTCTTCTTCGATTTCCGGGTCCTTCGCGGCTTTTCTTCCGCCTTCTCGGACTTCTCGTCCGCTTCTCGCTCGGTGACGTTCGCGGATTCGAGCAGCTTGCTGATGCACTTGCCCTGGCGGATCTCCAGCCGGAACTGGGCGAGCGAGCCGTCCCGCTCCATCTGCTCCTTCATCTTTTCCGGCCGCTGACCTCGCTGGATGGCGACGCGAGCGATATGCCCGTTGATCTCCTCCTCGGTGACCTCGATCTCGAGCGTCTCGGCGACCTTGTCCATGATGAAGAAGGTCCGGAGCTGTTCTTGGGCCTGCTCCTCGCTGCCGGCCCGGAGCTGTTCCATCTGCTCGTCCACATGCTGGCGGCTCAAGCCCCGTGACAAGAGACTGATGTACTGTCGTTGCAGGATGTTGCCGGCCTGGCGGGCGACAATATCCATCGGCAGCTCGAAGTTCGCATTGTCCAGCAGGTACTGGTAGATCTGGTCGCTCATGTCGCTGCGGACCTGATTCTCGATCCGTTCCCGCAGATTCTCGCGAATCCGGTCCCGCAGTTCGCCGATGCTCTCGACGCCGAATCGCTGCAGGAAGTGCTCATCGACCTCCGCGGGCTTGAGGAACTTGATATCCTTGATGTCGATCTCCACCTCGACCTTGCGGCCCTGGTATTCCGCGCGGAAGAACGTGTGCGGAACCTCTACGGTCGTGATCCTCTTCTCGCCGATCTTGGCGCCGCCGAGCAGCTCATCGAGCTTCTCGACCGGGATCGGACCGACGAAACCGTTCGGGCGGACGAAGACCTCGGCGTTGTCCAGCTTCGTGTCTGCCTCGGGGATCGAGGTCCTCGGGGCTTCTTCCTCGGGCTTCTTGCCTTCGGCGAGGGCCGCCTGTCGGGTCTTCTCTTCCTCCGTCAGTTCGACTTTCAGGCGGACGTCCGCGACGACCTGGTCCTCGCGCTGTACGACGCCGTCTTCTCGCGGGGTCCACACGCCCGACCACCGCTGGAGCTGCTCGATTTCGCGGTCGATCTGGCCCTCGGTGACCTCGAGCTTGGGCTTGGTTACGGCGATGCCTTCCATCGCGGGCAGCTCGAATTCCGGTCGGACCTCCACCTCGAACGAGAACTTCATCAGGCCGGTCTCGGGCAACTCGATGTGCTCGTAGTCGATGTCCGGATCGGTCAGGACGTCCAGCTTCTGGGCCTTCATCGCGGCCTCGCTGGCCTCGGCCAGCAGTTTGAGCTTGATGCTCTCCTTGGTCTCCTTGCCAAATCGCTTCTCCAGGAGCCGGCGAGGGGCCCGACCCTTGCGGAAGCCGGGCAGCACGGCGTCGCGGCGAAGCTCCCGGTACTGCTCGTCGGCCATCTCCTTGATCGTCTCCTCGGGGATCTCGACGGTTACCTTCTTCTTGCAGGGCCCGATCTCCTCGACCGAGACCGTGTTCTTCGCGGTCCGCAATTGGGCCGCGGACTCGGGCGTTTCCTGCGTATTCTCCTCCTGCTCGGAGGCCGTTGCGTCTTGTTTTTCTTCCGCCATTGCGGAACTCCCAAAAAGCTGATGACTGTTCGTTGTGCTGTTCTGGAAAATGGGGAGGTGGGTCTACTTTGGGAAGGAAAAACCTCTCATCTTGGTTTTTCCTTCCCAAACCGTATTAGCTTCATTGAAGACAACCGAAGCCGATTCCTCAAGGTAATCGAAGAACAAGATTTCCTTGAAGAATATAGGCCCAACTCCCCGTTTTCCAGAACTCTGATCCCAAAAAACAAAAAAAGGCCACAGAGGAACATTTCCCCTTGGCCAGGTACACGTTTCCGACCCTGCCACTCGCGCTGCAGGGCTTCCACGTATCGACGACCAACGCCAAACTACCACTTAGCCGGTACCTCGCCGATACTATAGGATCCCGAAACACCATCCGGCGTCCGGGAATTCCCATCCTTGGGAGCGCAAACTCCCAAAAGAGCGGGCGATGAGACTTGAACTCACGACATTCACGTTGGCAACGTGACGCTCTACCACTGAGCTACGCCCGCGACTCAGTACGCAAAGTATATACGTGCTCCAGAGGGCCTGCAACCCATTTTTTCGCAAAAACTTTGGTGGTTGTCCCATCTGCTCGACGGGAATTCCGGGCATTGTCATTGCGGGGCTTCTGCGTGGCAGTTGCGTTGCCGACTTTTCGTTGACAGCCCGGGAGCCGGTGGTAGCATGTGGCTCAGTCGGCAGGCGGCGGGGGGGGGCGGCGCGGGGCGTCGTCTTCTGCCTGGACCGGTTGCTTCTGTCAAATCAGGTTGTCTGCCTGAGACGGCCGCAGTGGTGAAGGAGTACCAGGATGGGAAGGAATCTACTGGCTTTGACTGTATTGCCGATCTTCCTGATGGTCGTGGGCTGCGAACAGAATCGACGCCCTCAGGCAGCGGTTGCCGAGCCGGTCAACCGAGTCCCGCTATCCACTACCATGACGCTGTCGGCCGAGCAGTTGATGGCTCTCGACTGGAACGGCAGGGAGGTCGATCGGTCGATGATCCTCGACAAACGCGTTGCAGGAGCGGGCGTAGAGCTGGACATTCGCTTTCCCGGCAACACCGTGGGGCTTTGTGCCATCGATCATACCTCGTCCGGGGCGGCCGGGCAGCGTACCCTGGTCGGGCTCGACGTGGCGCCGTATGAGGCATTTGCCCTGAAGTTCTCGCTGATCTCCGTCAATGCACATTGCGACCCGAATGTCCCGCTGGAGGTTGCGGCCGGAGCGGTTGTCGGCCCCTCCGGCGACGGGAGGGTGTCTGCCTATGAGCCCGTCCTACTCGGACTGGCCGCCGACCGGGCCACCGCGGTTGCGACGACGCCCATGCACACGCGGACAATCCGCGTGATTGGCATCCACGTGCACGTCGTGGACCCGCTGGCCTGGGATACCAGCGGGGGCATTCTGACGATTCGCGTGGAGCCGGCGCCTGACGCCGAAATTCTCCCCATGCCGTCGGTTGCCTCTCCAGAAGCCGGCGGTGGGAAAACCGCAGGCGCCTCCGGACGCAAGACGCACACAAAATCACCTTCCATCTCCACGTTTGGCACGAAGCGGATCGGCGCCTGGTGACCGCGACCATGGTTCTGTGGAAGAACCGGTGCAGATCGTGGGCATCGCCCCTTGTCCAGCATGCGTTGGGCCGACACAGGGTCTCCCAAACTTCCTGTTTTGTGGGGTCATCGAATGAAATCACCATCAGGTCGTGTCCTCTCGCCTCCGGGCGAAACGTCCCGGCTCATTTCTCCAGCGGCATGCCTGCCCAGGCGGCCCAAAGGCGGGCCTCCCGGCGGTCGTTCTTGCCGGCCGCGAAGAGATCGACTTTCGTGTGGGTCGGGTCGATGGCCCGAATCCGGGCGCTGACCCGGTAACGCAGGCCGATGCCGCCGCTGTCCCAGAGGGTCACCGTGGCCGACTGATCGTCGGGGAAGATATCCGCGCTGATGCCGGGCTGATACGTCGCCGTGCGGACCTGGGAGTACTGCCAGCGGGCCCGCAGAACGATCCGATCGTAGACGGTCGTGTAGTCGGCATCGACCTCCAGGGAACAGGCAATATGCGATGGCGTGCGAAAGTCCGCCACGCTGCCCGGCCCACAACCGCCCAGCCACCCTGTTGCCATCGCGAACGCTATGATCCGCGGCACGCAGTCTTTCGACAGGATTCTGTCCGTTTCTCTCATTACCCTGTTTCCTGACGCACATCCATCGCCTCAGTTGGCATCATTATGAGTCAGGCGGCCCGGAAGGCAATGAGAAAAGCCGGCACAAGGCGGGCAGATTCACGCGCCCTCAGGTCCGGTGAGGCCCGGTTTTGTTGGATCGGGATCGGCGGATCTGCTGTCATCGGACATGGACGGAGCCGCTGGTGGCCCGCAGGGTCAGGCTGCCCGTGCCTTGGCCGACGGACCCGCTGATGTGCTTGGTACTGATCCGGCCCTGGACCGTCACAGGCAAATCGCAGTGGACGGACCCACTCGTCGTGGACATCTCGACCCGGCCGGCAAACCCGGACGGGGCCACGACAGTCACACCACCCGAAATCGAACTGACATCGGCTGTTACGTCGGCCGGCGCCGACGGCGAGAACTCCACCGTGGCGTGGCCGCTGGCCGACTCGGCTGTCAGGCGGGAGCAATCGATGTCCCTGCCGTTGACGCCTCCGCTCGTGGCTCGCATGTCGATCTCCTGTGTGCGTGCGTCGCGGAGTTCCACCGATCCGCTGGCCGAACTGATCCGGATGCGCTCGGCTTGCACCTGCTCGGCCGAAACCCGCCCGGACGAGCTCCGCAATTCGCAGGAGCCAAGCTCCGACCCGTCGGACAGGCGAACACTGCCGCTGGCCGTGCTCATGTGGACACTGCCGCCGCGGATTGCCTCGCAGGCCACCGACCCGCTGGCGGTGCTGGCCTTCACGTCGCCCTGCAGATTCACGGCCTTGATGGAGCCTGAAGCGCTGCCGCATTCGACACTCGTCTGCCGGGGCACGACGATGTCATAGCTGATACTGACGGACCGACCGCCGCTTGTCTTCGGAGTGTCCGCTTTGATCGCCAGCCTGCCGCCGGTCGTCTCGAACCGGATCTCCGTCGCCTCGGCGAGTTCCCGGGCCTCTTCCTCAGTCGGCGCCTGGCCGCGAATCGTGGCAACGACGCGCACCTCGTCCACCGCCTGGCCTTCGATGTCGATGGACCCGCTGGCCGTCCCGACCGTCAGGGTCGAGCCGTCCGCCATCGCATGCTGAAGCTCGACGGTCCTCTCGAAGTGGGCCCGCGACCAGTCCCCGAGCTCGACATGACAGCCCCCGATGGACAGGATCACGGTCGCCAGGACGAACGCTTGTACGACAAGTTTGTGCGATCTCATGATGTCTCTCTCCTTCTTGTTTCGCAATCGTGTTGACCGTCCCCGGCACCCGGAGTCAGGCCACACACGCCTGTAGTCGCATCCTGCGACGGACTATTTCACGTTCAGATAGTGCTCGATCAGCCGCTGCACCTGGTTGTTTCGCGGCGTTTCCTCTTCGTTGAGGGTCTCGGTGGCCGTATCCAGGCGGGCGGACTCTGTCTGGTGAGTCAGCCGGAGCACGGCCAGCGCCTCGCGACGGATCTCGGGGATGTGCACGTCGATCATCAGCCCGGCTTGGGCCGCCGAGCCGGATGGGTCCTGCCTGGCACGCGGCTCCTGCGCCTGGCCGTAGAGCTGTTCGAGTGCCTCCCGTCGGGCGAACGTCTGGAGAAACGCCTTCTCCAGGAGGATGATCTCCTGTGTGGTGAGCAGCCCGCCTTCGACGCGCTTGCGTAATGCCTCCGTGTTCTCCACACCCAGCATATGCAGCAGGTGCCCCCACGTCCGGCAGGGCAGCATCTTGCTCTTCGTGATCCTCTGGAGGGTCTTTCGCTCACAGTTGAGGAAGACGCTGAGCATTTGCTGGGCCGAGTTCTTCTCGCGGAGCTGCTGCTGCCTGCGTACGAGCTCGAACTGCCAGGCCTTGTCCGTCTGGGCCGGTGCGCCGGCCTGCACGAGGGCGCACAGGTCGCGGGCTTCTTCGTCCGCTGCCTTCTGGACAATCGGCAGCGTTTCCTCGTTGAGGATCTCCGGAATCTCCGGCCCGTTCAGAGCGACCGCGACGGCCGTATCGCCCAGCGAGACGGTGGGGGCCTTGGGAACCGTTACCGGCCGACCCTCTTGAATCTTGCGGATGAACGCCAGAAATGTCGCGGCGGTCTCCTGGTGCGTGTGCCTCCTCGTCCAGCGGCCCAGCACCTTTCGCCAGACCTTGTACCGCCACTCCTCCTGGAAGTACTCCCGGATATCGACCGCCAGGCCCGAAGGCACGCCGGCCTCGGCGCTCTGCTCGGTGATCGTCTTGATCCCGTGAATGACGGTGAACATGTTGTCCTGGTACTTCTCGGCGCTGCCGTCGTTGAACCGCCGCAGCTTGCGCAGCGTTACGGCGATGTTGTCCAGCATCAGATCGTTCACCGTGAGCACGTACGGCGGCACCTGCTCGGCCTGCTCGAACTCGGCCATCTCCGCCATGCCGGCCAACAGCCCGTTCTCCGCCTGCGTCTCCTCCTTCGGCGCGTCGCTGGTCGCCTCCGCTTCCTTTTGGATCCTTTTGAGCAGTTCGTCGACACCCCAGACGGCGCGCTTGAGCCGCCACTCTTGGAGCCCGTAGTAGATCTGCACCGGCGCGACGATCTTCAGGAGGAGTATGCCTGACAGTCCCAGGCCCACGTACAGGAAGACCCGTCCGTAGCGATGCAGCGCCGCCTCGATCTCGTCGATCGGATTGGCCCGTTTCTCCGGAGAGTACCCGGTGAACCCCTCCTCCTCGGACTCCGCCCGGCCCCAGGACGCCACGGTAAAGGCCAGCACGATGATGCAACAGGCAGCCAGCACCCGTCGGAACCGCCGTCTCGTGACGCGGCCGGATCGTGGCAGACCCCGCCCGTTCGTCTCCCCGACGACGCTCTTAGCTCGTTCTATATGAGGAGATAGCATCAAATGCACCTCCGTGCCCAACGCCCGACGGGCACCCCACCTATTCTACCACCGGCCCCGTGCCAAGCCATCCTCTTTGTCGTCTTTCTTCCCGCCGATCGCCGATCCGCCGGAACGGGTTCGCGCGAGGGCGCCAAGCCGCGAAGCGGACGTTGATCCTGTCCTTTGTGCTTCTGTGCCTGGGCGTGAGATAGAGGTTTTGTGGACGCGACTTGGCGTGTGTTGACTTGACACGCGCAGTTTCACAACGATAGGATAGCGTATGGTTTGGCGGCAGAGGCTGGGCATTGGATATGGGTATCAACAGCGACAAGTGGCGGGCAGTGGCCGGCCTGACAATGTTGGCGGTAACGAAAACAACAGAAGGGGAATGCGTATGAAGAGAATGAACGCAGGGCTCGGCGTGAGTGGTGTGGTGGCGTGCCTGCTATTCACAGGCTGTGATAGCATGAGTAAGTCGACGAAGCTCTCTGTTGTGAAGAATCAGACCGTCATGGTTGTCCCGGTACAGGGACAGCCGGTCACCGTGGTAAGCCACCACCTTGGTGTTTCCGTAGTGGGTGGCATGGTTGGCACCGCGTTGGAGCGAGCCGCGACAGGTGATGCACGGCAGGAATTGGCGGCGCGGCTCAACCGGGATGCCGGAGATTTCAAACCCGAGGTGATACTGGCCGAAGAGTGTGCACAACTGCTGAAGAACTCTCCCGTTCAGGCGTTCCGGAGCGCCATCATGCAGGAGGAATCGGTGCTTCTGTCAGAGGAGAAGAAACTCCTGACAAACGAGACCACGCCGTTCAGAAGCCGACAGTCGAACATGATGAAGTGGTTGTCCCTGTACAACAAATGGCGCAAGGGGCCACCGTTGGCGGTGAGCGGTCAACAAGGTACTGGCGATCCCACACTCTTGTGTCTCGAACTACGCTTCCAATGGCTCGAAATCAACCATGGGAACAAGCTCGACACCGCGGCTCTGGTCCGACTTGTGGACCATGCAAGCCGGAGGGTCATCGGTGCTCAGTACGTTGGGCATGAGTCGTACGACATCCGTCCCGTGACCACAGACAGTGACCCCGCCGTGTTCAAAGAGGATTTCCGCGGGCTCGCCAAACAATTGGCAAGGAAGGCGCTGACGAAGATGAAGTTGCTGTAGCCCAAGGGGGCAAGAGGAACTTGCAGCGAAGCTGCGAAGACTCCGGCGCAGCACGCCTGGCGCGGCAGTCGCCTGACCTGTCGCGCCCGTTCATTCCATGCTCTGCGACTACTTCCCCGGTTGCCGACGCTGCCAGCGATGGCAGAACCTGCCCGTGTGGCAGCAGGTCCGTTCCAGGCGCTTCGTTTGCCCGAATGCCGGACGGGCGCCAGGAGATTAAGGGATTTGCTTAGTTGACAATTGTGGCGGCAATCTGTAGAAAGACGCATATCATGCCAGTGAAGGGGGTCGCGAAAGGTGAACGAAGACGGCAGGCTCGAATAGAGCTCAGACGGGTTGTGCATTGCCCAGCATCATGAGAGACGCACCAGTTGCCGCAAGCGATGACGGCAGCGACGAGGAAGCAAGGACCAGCCCGAGAATAGATAAGTCGACGTATGGGCTATCCAATTTGGGACGGAGCGGACGTGACGAGAAGAAGGATGCAATGATGACGTTCGATCAAACGATACTTCATTGCCGCTGGTTGCATTCACACGAGGAAGATGTGCCGGGGAAGAAGGTCTTTCGCCCGGATAGCTATGCATGGCCACCCTCGCGCGGTCGTTTTGGCTACGAGTTCCGGCCGGACGGACGTGTGCTTCGGCTGGCACCAGGACCGACCGACAAGCCCACCGCAGATCAGGGCACGTGGACGGCAGACGCTGAGGGACAGATCACGATTCACATACCGGGCCGTCAGGATGAGGTTCTGGAGATCGACACCCTGGATCCGGATCGTCTCGTTGTGAAGCGACCGCAGGCGGTTTGACAGAAGAAAGGAGTGTCCCATGGCTAAGGTACCTGCTAAACAGCCCGAAGTGCTCGAGATGCCGAAACAGCGGTCGTGCGGGACGATGGTTGTTCACGAGCGCCTCATGCGGACGGACCCCGCCTATGCGCGGGCACGCGCCGCCAGTGAGAATCGCCACTTTGAATACCTGCGCCGCGGCCCCACTGCCGCCCGTACCGGGGTGACCGTGATTCCGGTCGTTGTACACGTCGTCTACAAGACCAGCCAACAGAACATCTCGGATGAGCAGATCAAGAGCCAGATTGATGTGCTCAATCAAGACTACCGTATGAAGAACACAGACGTCTCTTCCGTCCCGTCCCCTTTCACTCCGCTCGTCGCCGATGCCCGCGTCGAGTTCAAACTCGCGACAAAGGACCCCAACGGCCAGACCACGGACGGCATTGTGCGGAAGCAGACGAATGCTTCAGGATTCGGTCATGACGACAGCGTCAAGTCCGCGGCGACCGGCGGTGCCGATGCCTGGCCGGCCGACAAGTACCTGAACATCTGGGTTTGTCAGCTCACGGGCGGCTTGCTCGGTTACGCGCAGTTCCCCGGAGGCTCCGCCGGTACCGACGGTGTTGTGATCCTCCACAGTGCGTTCGGGACATGCGGGACGGCCGCTGCGCCGTTCAATCTGGGCCGCACCGCCACTCATGAGATCGGCCATTGGTTGAATCTACGGCATATCTGGGGGGACGACGGGAACGGCTGCAACGGAAGCGACTTCGTGGATGACACGCCCAACCAGGGCGGCCCGAACTACGATTCGCCGGCGTTTCCCCATATCACCTGTAACAACGGCCCGAACGGCGACCTGTTCATGAACTACATGGACTATGTCGATGATGTCGCGATGTTCATGTTCACTGCCGGACAGGTCGATCGCATGCAGGCTTGTCTGGACGGAGATCGCAACACCATCGGCGAGCAGAAGCCGGGGCCAAGCCTCAAGTTCACCGAGGATTGGCCGACATTGAAGTCCCGCGACGATATCCCGACGCTGAAATTCCGCGAGGATATTCCGCAGACCCTGAAGCTCTGGGATGATCTCCCGACCCTGAAGTTTCGCGAGGACATCATTCAAGGTCCCATCCAACCGTACCCGCCCAGCGTCAAGATGCTCGACGATGTGAAGTCGCCCGCCCTTGACAAGATGCCTCAGCAGGATATGCCGAAGACGCCGGCTGGCGATCAGCCGGGGCTCCCACAGCCCTACGGCCGACGCGCGGCCCCGTTCGTGCTCTCGACTCCGCACCACTCGATGGCTTGGATGCGGAGTTTTCCCGGAGCGGCCCAAGCTTCTGCCGAGGCTTATGTGCAACAGATTCGGCAATACGAGGAACTGCTCAACACCTACTCGCAGATGGAGGCGGCGGGCCAATTGGCAGCCAGAGATCGGCAACAGGCGGATGCCCTCTACCTGGAGTACACGGCCTTGGTGCAGGAATACAGGCAACTCGTCGGGTACTGAGCAAGAGGCAACGTTCGAAGGCATCTTCGCCAGGACCACGAAGTGAGCGCAGCCGGTGGCCAGCCGTTCCATGACATGGCGGTGAGGGGGCTGCTTTCTGTGTGGAAAGGTCGGGTATGATACTGATTCTGTCGACGCCACGTGACGAACATGCACAGGCAGTGTACGGCGAAATCCTGAAGCTGGGCGGGAGCGCCCGGCTGCTTGATCTCTCGGACTTCCCACAGCGCCTGGGCCTCATCATGCGCTATGAACAGGGCCGCCATCGCTATGCATTGGGCTGTGGCGATATGGATTTCGATATGGACGGATGCGGCGCTGCCTGGTGGCGTCGCCCACAGCAGCCGGAAGTGAGCGTCAGCATCATGCGTGTCTCTCACCGCCAGTTCGCTGCCAACGAGAGTTCCGAGGCGCTCCATGGCCTCTGGCGAGCGCTCGATGTGTTCTGGGTCAATGATCCCCTGCGCGATCAGGCGGCACAGCGCAAGCCGTACCAATTGCGCGTCGCGCAGGATGTGGGTCTCGAAATGCCGGACACGCTCATTACGAACTGTATCGGCCAGGTACGCGAGTTCGTGGCGGCTCGGGGGTTTGATCGGGTCATCTACAAAGCCTTCTCGGCCACCGAGGAAGAGTGGCGGGAGACGCGTCTGCTCAAAGAAAACGAGTTGGAAATGATCGAGAATGTGAAGTACGCGCCGGTCATCTTCCAGGAGTATGTCGAGGCGGAGGTGGACTTGCGAGTGACGATAGTAGGAGATAAGATCTTCCCGGCGGCAATCTACTCCCAGGAGACGTCCTACAAGGTTGACTTCCGTATTGACATGACCTGTGCACGCGTCGAGGTGGCACAGTTGCCCGCGGAGACGGAGAGGCAGCTCCATGCCTTCATGGGTCGGCTCGGCCTTGTCTTCGGAGCCATCGATATGCGCAGAACCCCGAATGGTCGGCACGTGTTCCTGGAGATCAATCCGGCGGGCCAGTGGCTATTCGTCGAGCAGCGCACTGGTCAACCCATCAGTGCCGCTCTGGCACAACTCCTCTGCGAGAAGGATCAGAAGGCTGCCGAACGGTGACGAGCCTTGGAGAATCGAATCGTAGATACACATTCGGATTTCTGTGTGTGCCGTGCGCAGTGGCAAAATGGTCCTGATGCCAATTTCGGGCGCATGTTCAGGGATATGAATGAGGAGCACGGGTCCGGGCTCACGGGCTGCGGTTCCGACCAAGATTGCGGGCAGGGTCGGACGTGTCACGACCCAGAAGCCAGCGCCCAAAGCGGATCGACAAGGACACGCCCAGAGGCACACAGATGTGGGCAAGCCCCCCGGCTTCAGACAGAGGCTGCGAGTTGCGACAAACTGCATCTTCCGGCTTCCGGCCCGGCGTGGGCTGCTATCGGCCGGCGGTTAGGACGTGAGTGGTGGTCAGGTTCGTGGTGGGACGGGTGTAGAGATTCTTCCAGATCACGGTGACGGCATCCGGCCTGCGTCTGAGGCCGACGAGGACGCTCTGGTACGGCCCGAGCGTGACCGGATCGATCGGGATGCCTTCGACTTCGGCCGTCAGCTCCCTCGGGCCGGAGTTTTGCAGACGGAGAAACGCCGTGCCGTCGTCCGGTTCGTCGATGCGGATATCGACCAGGTTCGCCATAAGCAGGTCGAGAACCCACTCGTGGGCGCAGAGCATATTGTTGAAGGACGCCAGAGTCCGGCCGGCGCGGAGGGCTTCCATCACTCCGGCGATGGACCGCTCCTTCACGAGGACCAGTGTCGTGGCCTGCTCGGCGTCGCCGCGAGCGTTGTGCACATCGGAGTTCGCGAAGATCGTCAGGCCGTAATCGACTGCCCAGTCGAACGCGAAGGGATACCACCACGTGCCGTGACTCTCGACGGTGTTCCATCCCGAACCCACGACGTCGTTTTTCACTTCGATACCCCGGAGCAGTCCCTGGTCGATTCCCCAGAGCATCGGCTCTCGCAGTCCGACGTGGGGGTGAGCGTAGAGCACGTACGCGCCGGCCGCGGAGAGTTGCCGCCATTGATCCTGGTAGAAGACCTGCGGCTGTCCCTCGGTCTCGGCCCATTGATGCGGGTCGCGGGGTCGATAGTCGGCGGAAAAATTGAGGGCCACGAGGTGTTCGTTTGCACTGAGTCCTGTCTCCATGCCGCGAATGAGCAGGACGCCGAGTGCGTCGGCCATGGAGCGGGCCTCTTCGTAGGCGATGAAGCTGCGGTGGTCCGTGATGGCGATCACGTCGTAGCCGTACCGCCACGCTTCGAGGACGCGGTCTGCCGGGGTCAGCGAGCCGTCGGAATGAATCGTGTGCATGTGGAAGTCGCCGCGGAGTACTTCGTAGCGGATCGGCTCGACGCTGTTGACCTCGGCCGGCGGGTCGAAGATCGCGGGGAAGGGCGCTTCCTGGCGGACGAATTGCCCGCGCCCCCAGGCGGTCGATCCGTGCAGGGCGGCAGTGCACGCGAGCAGAGTGAACGCGACGTATCTGGGCTGCTGACGGCGATCTTGGCGGGCATTCCTCTCGGCGATCTTCCTGGACACGACGAATCTCCTTTACAGTAATCCGGGTCTCGATTCGAGTCTCTTGGGAACGGCTACGGTGGCACTCTGATACAACAACCGGGCAGGACGTCGTGATGGCATCCTGCCCGTGTGAGTGTTCGCGTCGCAGCGAATGCTGCTCGTCGGATCGGCCGGCGGCTCAGTGGGCCGCGAGCCAGATCACCTCCTCGTCGGTGAGCGCCTGATTGTAGATGCGCACTTCGTCGACCGCGCCATGGAACCAGTAGTTGTTCGGTCCGATGTCCCACCCGATGGCGAGGTCCACGGCCGGCGCGACCAACCCGGTCGGCGGTATGGCGGTGGTCCAGATCTGTCCGGCGTCCACCGAGATCTTGTGGAGATCCTGGTCCCTGTCCAGCACGGCCGTTACGAAGACCCATTCTCCCAGCGGCACGAGCACGTAGGGAGTGTCCACCCGGCTGCCCGAAGTATTCCCGAGCATGAACTTGAACCCGGACTGCGTGGTGTTTCCCTGGTTGCGATCCGCGCCGACGTAGTACCCCTTGCTGCCCGTGTCTCTCTTGGCCACCGCGAGGTCCCAGTTGGTGGCCCCGCTGGTCCCCGCCGTCGGATCCAGGAACGCCCAGAATGCAATCGAGAAGTTGCCGGTCCCCGGGTTCAGGTTGTCGTTGTTCGCGATGCGGACGTAATCGTCGTATCCGTCGAACTCCATCGCCTGGCCGCGGACCCCGGTCACATAGATGGGGTCGCCGTTGGCTACGCCGTGATACCCGTTGCCCGAGCTGTCCGTGACATTGCCGTCGAGCGTATAGTGGGCGACCAGGTGGGCGGGATCCGGCTCGCTCGGCCTCGTGGAGTCGGGCGGTGCCGGATGGAGCTGGATATCGTCGATGTACAGGGTGCCGGTCGCATCGGAGCCCTCGATCCCGATCGTCAGTTTTTCGACGCTCGTCAAGTCCGTCTTCAGCGTCGACAGATCGATGCTCCATGCCTGCCAGACGAGGCTGGCGATGTCGCCGTCGTAGAGCACCTTCGCGTCGTTGATCTTGACATAGAGCTGCCCGGTGTTGTCCAGCGCGCCGCGTAGATGCACCGTGAGAGTGGCGATTCCATACGGCGTCCAGTCCTGCGGTTCGTCGAAGAATCGCTCGGCCTCCGCGTAGTACGGTGCTTTGGTGTTGCTGTATTCCAGCGGCATGGCCTGGCCGCCGCCGTGGACGATGGCCGTCTCGGCGAACGGCGGGTCCCAGTGACCCACCTGCGAGCAGGTGCCGTTGTCCCAGCCGTCGATCCAGGTCTCGAAGATCGCGTTCCCCTCGATATCCGTGTAGCTCTCGAAGTCCTCGACGACGATGTACTCCTGGGTCGAGAAGCTCCAGACGTCGCCTTCCCAGGCAGGGACAGGTGCGGCATCGTTGACCTCATCGACCCGCCAGTAATACGTCTGGGCCAGATCGAGCATGCCTGTGTCGAAACCGGACTCGGTCGTTGCGACGACGGGAGCCGTGCCGTTGATGACCGCCTGCTCGTCGGTGCTGAAATACACCTTGTGCTCGGCGGCCTGCCGGCCCGCGCGCCACGTCAGCACCAGCCCCGGTGTCACACCCACTGCGCCCGAAGCCGGATCGGGCAGCCGGGCCGCCGTCGGGCAGTACAGGAAGCGGACCTCGCTCAGGCCGTACTGTTTCAGCATGTTGCCCCAATTGGTGAGGGCCGTAATCCTGACGTACTTGACGGGGACGCCACCGAAATCCAGCGTCGTGTTGGATGTGTAGTTGTCCTTGCCGGTGGCCCGTGCAAATTCCTGGGTGTCGCCCAGGCTCACCCAGGTCGTCCCGTCGAGGGAATACTCGACCGTGGCCTCTTTGATGCCGATGCCGACCAGCGTCTCAGTCATCGTGTTGTGGTTCCATATCAACGCCTGATAGAGACAGTAGACTCCGTCGAATTCGTATTGGATCCAGGCCGATTCCCCTTCGGCGACCACTCCGCTGAGCCACATATCGTTGGTGATTGTGGAGTGCGAGCCGTCGGCGCCGAGGCCGGACCCGTTGATCGTATTCTCGGGCCCATCCTCTTCGCCGCTCGAGCTTGATGCCGTGGCCGTGATGTGCTCGGCGGCCAATGCATACGCAAAGGGTTCGACCTCGAAGCGCCAGACCTCGCCCTTGAAGATTGTGTAGTCAGGCGCGCCGTTGGCCTCGTCGACGCGCCAGTAGTAGGTCTGTCCGAACGCCAGCGGCCCAGGATCGAAGACCGTCGCGTCCTGGCCCAGGCTGACCGTCAGACCCAGCGGATTGGCCTTGTCGGCTGCTTCTACGTCTTCCGCCCCGGCCCCGAAGTACACGTCGTGACTTGCGGCGTATAGTCCCGGCACCCAGCTCAACGTGACATCCGACGGCACGTCCGCGGCGCCGTTCTTCGGCGCGGGGTCCTTGGCCAAGCCCGGGGTCATGCCCTCCTGCATGATCAGCATGGTCTGCGCGTCCGACAGGGCCCGGCTAAAGAGGGCCACCTCGTCGATCTCGCCGTGGAACCAGTAGTTGTTCTGCCCGATGTCCCACCCGAGTCCGAGGTCCCGGGCCGGCGCGATGGAGCCGGTCGGAGGGGTGGTCGTCGCCCAGGTGAGCCCGCCGTCGACGGAAATGCTCTGTGTGTTCTGAACGCGATCGAGGACCGCCGCCACGAAGACCCATTCCCCAAGCGGTACCGGAAGATAGGGGGTGTCCGTCCTGCTTCCGGCGGCGTTTCCCAACATGAATCGGTACCCGGTCTCCGTGGCGCCTCCCTGATTCCTGTCCGCGCCGACGTAGTACCCCTTGCTGCCCGAGTCTCGTTTGGCCACGGCCAGGTCCCAGTTCGTGTCGCCGCGGGTTCCGGCCGTCGTCTCCACATAGGCCCAGAAGACGACCATGAAGTCACCGGCCCCCGGATTCAGGCGGTCATCCTGCGCCACCTGCACGTACGCATCGAACCCATCGAAGAACAGACACCCGTTGCGCCGGCCGTCGTCACGCCACACGGGCTCGTTGACAAGCACGCCGTCCAAGCCGTTGCCGCTGGAATCCGCGGCCATTGTGCCGGAGCCTTCATCGAACCGCCACCAACCGATGAGATTCGGGTCCAACCCGTTGCCCCAGCTCGTCTGGACCAGCCCCAGGGCAAAAACAACAGTAGTCAGGTAGAGAAGCTTTCTCGACATGATCGTCCTCCTTCAAAAGACATGCAGTCCACGTAACTGTCGTCCTGTCGCACACGCAAGGCACCCACCTCCGGCACGCCACGGGAATTAGAGATGTCCGGCATCTTTATTGGAGTGTTCCATGTATATCCCGGCGGCCATCGCGTTTATCCCTCCGGCTCGAGCCCCAGAGCGTTCGTCGCAGGTCCCTCTGAGGCGTTGTTTCAAACGATATTATGGCACGTGCGTGGGGCATCCGCAAGGAAAAAGGCTGCATTTTCGCGTCCCGGCCTCGCCGTGTGTCCTCGTGTGGCCATCGGCGTCACGGGGCGTGCGTCGCGAGTCTCGGATCCCGACTTTTTGCGTCATCGGTCCCATATTATGGCCGAGCGCAACCGTGCCGGCGGACGGCGCACAAAAGCATCGAGGCGCAGGCGGTTTTGTTCGGTTTTTGTTTGGGTTTTCCAGGGGCCTCGGCCGATAGAAAGGGAGCTAAAAGGGAAGTACTCGAAACACGTTGTCAGGGTGCCAAGGATGGACATACACAGAATCGGACGGATCGAACCTGCGTGCAAATTCGGGCCTGGGGGCGACTATCTCTCCGTGTGGCCGGGCTCGCGGCCGGTGTTGAGCGACCCATCGTCGGGCCATCTGACGCGATTGCTGGAGTCGCTCGCGGAGATCGTGGGCGTGCTGGCGGGGACCCGGTGCGTCAAGGCGTCCGCCGAGACGCCCACCCGTGACCAACCCATCGTCAAGGCCAAGGAGAGAACGCAGGATGCCGCCGAAAGACACAAACCTCGTCGACGGTTTAACCCCGAAGCAGCTCCAAGTGCTCCGGCACATCGCCGATTTCCAGGGCAACCGCTGCTATTCCCCGACGATTGCCGATCTGGCATCGGCGCTGAACCTGAGCCGAAGCACCGTGTTCGAGCACCTCGGCGAGCTGCAAAGAAAGTCGCTGCTCACGACTTCCCCGGGCAGGGCTCGCTCTTTGAAGCTGACGTCCCGCGGGCGAAGACTGCTTGAGAGTGCGCAAGCCGAGGAGCCGCAAGCCTGTGACTTCGCGGGCGAGGGCGTTCCGCTGCTGGGGCGCGTCGCGGCGGGAACGCCTGTCGAGGCCATCGAAAACAGAGATCACCTGTCTCTACAGTCTTGTTTCGGTTCCGGCGACGAGATCTTCGCGCTGCGGGTCTCGGGCGACAGCATGATCGAGGAGGACATCCAGCCGGGGGACTACGTGATCTGCCGTCGCGCGAACCAGGCTCGGAACGGCCAGATCGTCGTCGCTCTCATCGACGAAGGCGAGGCCACCCTCAAACGTTTCTACAGAGAACCCGGCCGGGCCCGGCTGCAACCGGCGAACTCCCGCTACAAGCCCATCTACTCCGACAACTGCCGTATCGAGGCGGTGGTCGTCGGCCTGCTGCGCAAGTTCTGACACGCGGATATGCCACAGCCTTCCAGGGGCCTTCAAACAGCACTGTCTGATCCGACTGTCATGAAGATAGATCGGGCCTGAAGCGGTGCCGGGCTGATTGCTGCCGTCATTGCCATATCTCCCGGACAGTGCAGGCCTGAAGTCGTCCCTGCCGATGGATCGTTCGCCCAGAAACGGCCGACGCAGTGAAAAGGGCGATCTACGGGGCCGCCAGGAGTCGTCTCACGATGTTGAGTGAGTCCTTTTCTCCCAGCACGAGTACGACGTCTCCCGGCTGGAACTCTGTGCCGCCATCGGGCACCAGGTACTCCCCGTGTCGCTGGATCATAGCGACGAGCACACCTTTGGGCAGCTTCAATTGAATGATCTGCTTTCCGGCCGCCGGCGAATCCGGTGCAACCACCGATTCCACCATAGACGTGCGAAGACCGTCCTCGGTCCGATCGAACTCCAGGGGCATCCGTATCTTGGACTCAGTGGGCCGATCCAGTTTCAACCAGTGGGCCACGCGCGTCAGGGATCGGCCCTGCAAGAGCACCGAGACGATAACTACGAAAAATACGAGGTTGAAGATCATCTCGGCCTGTTGTATCCCGGCGGTCATTGGAAAGGTCGCCAACACAATCGGCACGGCTCCCCGCAATCCTGCCCAAGAGGTCAACAGTTTCTCCCGGACGGTCAGACCGCTGCCGATGAGGCAGGTCATGACGGCCAACGGTCGGGCGACCAGCATCAGGAAGGCCACCAGCAGGAGTCCGTACCCGGTCACCGGGGTCAAATGGGACGGGAAGACCTGCAAGCCCAGCATCAGGAACATGGCAATCTGCATCAGCCAGGAGAGACCGTCATGGAATCGCTCGATGCTGCGCTTGTGGATGAAGTCCGCGTTGCCCAGGACGACCCCGGCAACATAGACCGCGAGAAAGCCATTGCCGCCCAACACTTCCGTCATCCCAAAGACCAGCAGCACCGCCGCCATGGTCAGGACCGGATAGAGTCCCTCATACTCCAGGCGCAACCGGTTGATCAGGTAAATGGCGCCCTTGCCCAGCAGCAGGCCCATCCCGCCGCCGATCAGCATTCGCTTGACGAATGTGGGAAAGGCAAACCACCACGGTACCGACGAATCGCTCAGCAGGGTGAGCATCGTGGTCGTAAGGAAGATGGCCATCGGGTCGTTGCTGGCGGACTCCAGTTCCAGCAGAGGCTTCAACTGCCCTTTCAGACTGACGTTCCGGGAACGCAACACGGCGAAGATCGCCGCCGCGTCCGTGGAGGAGATGACCGAGCCCAGCAGTAATCCCTCCAGCCAGGTGAAGCCCAAGACCAGGACCGCCAGGATCCCTACGAAGACCGCGGTCAAAAAGACCCCCATCGTGGCAAGGATCATGCCGTTGCGAAACACAAGGCGAACGCTCGCCCACTCGGTGTCCAGACCGCCCGCGAAGAGAATATAGGCCAGCGCAAAGGTGCCCAGAAGGCGGACAAGGTGCGGATCGTCAAAATGGATACCTCCGGGGCCTTCGGAACCTGCCAGCATGCCGATGAACAGAAACATCAGCAAAGCCGGCACGCCCAGGTGCTCCGCTGCCTTGCTCGCCAGAATGCTGACCAGCAAGAGTAACGACGCTCCGAGAATCACGTAAGGTATCGGTATGGCGCTGACAGCCCCAAGCATCATCGGTCATCACTCCGGCAAGACACTCACACGCCGATATCGTCGCTGGCGCGGACCGAGTATAGCATCGTATCCCTGGAACACCAATAGGAACCGGAGGCAAGCCCTCCAAGAGGGGTGATTGCGTCATCTGTCACAGACTGCGACTGATCCAAAAGGCCGGCGGTACCCGGGACGATTGCCTCGGGACAATCTGCTTGCGGCCAGAGGGCCCAGCGGCGACAATGGGGCCGTGTTCCAGCGGGGGCGTGTTGAGTCGCCACGTCGGACGTACCGTAATCAGTAACATGGCGGCGGATTCCGCCAGGGGTCCGGACGTCGTGCGAACCAGGAGATGGCAGATGCAGAATCGAGGCGCTTCGCTGAGGAAATGTGTGTAGATCATCCTGTCGGCAACGGCGTCAACGTTGTTGAGTTCACGGATGTA
>ENA-UPTA01001218-UPTA01001218.1-activated-sludge-metagenome-genome-assembly--contig:-NODE-1218-length-28993-cov-5.928053_pt1 | contig 28993 bp, 45 predicted proteins | sample MGYA00238184_ERZ773361 | MGnify/ENA primary metagenome ERZ773361 (study PRJEB29100, sample SAMN05720205) | activated sludge metagenome | isolation source: anaerobic digester from wastewater... | reverse complement strand
CAGTTGGTAGAGCATAACCTTGCCAAGGTTAGGGTCGCGAGTTCGAGTCTCGTTTTTCGCTCAAAGTGTGATATACATGGCAAGACCTACCCCATCACACAATTTGGATGTAATGTCCAGATTAATTATCAATAACTCAGAGGATTCATCGCTATCAGGACATTGATCAGGACATCAAATGTCCGAATAGAGGAACTTCAGAACATCTCTGCTGAATGAGGGAGACCTAAAGTGGTCGAATTTGACCACTTAAAGTCGTTATCACCGCAAAGATGGATGCAAGCCGAAACAGTCTAGACGGAAAGCAGGTCTACAATGACAAGGTTGGTGCTTAGATAAATGATGGAATAAAACAAAATTCTGGGTACGCTCAAGTTATTGATAATTTTTACTAACTTTACTGAGTAAATTTTTTAATAACTTTCAATATGGACGAAGTAGAAGAATTATCAAAATTTTTAGTCAAGTGGGCAAAGAAACATGATTATTCATTTGTTTTACCTACAGGAAATGATGACAAACCAATCGATAATTTTTTCATTAACGTAAAAACAAAAACGATTTATGTTAGTGAATTAGGAATTGATGAACCATTAACCGAAGTCGGTTAAGAATTGGAGAGTTGCCTGAGTGGTTAAAGGAGCAGTTTGCTAAACTGTCATCGGGAGACTGGTGCGTAGGTTCGAATCCTACACTCTCCGCTCATTAAAAATATTATAATATTAGTAGCCACACTACTAATATTTGAACAATTTTAAAGTCAATCGAACTGGAATAAATCAATTGACTTGTGTACTATAATAGCGGTCGCGACGTTATTTATAGTATGAAGACCCTAGGTGCATAAGAGGCTGTCCTAATGTTCAGAGGCGATACTGAGGTTTGTGAAAGGCATCACGATAAACCACAGAGTAGTCCAGAGACATTGAGTATTCCTGTAATGGTTTCGGGAGTCGTGAGTAGGAGGCTCACACTAGGGTCTAATTTTGGTGTCGTAGCTCAGGTGGTAGAGCAGTGGACTGAAAATCCATGTGTCGAAAGTTCAACTCTTTCCGATACCACAAAGGACAGAGTAAATGGATCGAATCTTGTTCCCGCAAGAGGAGATTACCGCCTGCCTTTTAAGCATAGCGCGGACATTTGCATCGGGACTGTCCTATGGGCGGGCAGCAAGTGGCGCTGTTCGGGTAACTCTCTCACAAGGGATCCCATAAATGCGGAAGTAACTCAATTGGCTAGAGCGTCAGCCTTCCAAGCTGAAAGTTGCGGGTTCGAGTCCCGTTTTCCGCTCAAATGCGGGATGATACACCGTTTTATCGCGGTGCCCGCTCCACTAGGTAAGGAACTCATAGCGCAGCGTAGAGTTAAATCGGGGGTAGCGGCTGCGCCGTCCCTAGATCCTTACCCCACCTGTTTTCATAGCTCAGCTTGGTCAGAGCGCTTCCGTGACATGGAAGAGGCCGTCGGTTCGACTCCTACTGGGAACACAAACTAAAATAATTTGGTCATGAAAAAGTTTTCTAAATCAAAAGTGAACTATCGAAAACATGAAAGAAAAATCATGTCGAAACAGGTTCGAAGAGAAGGAAAAAAATTGACAAGAAAGGAAGATTAGCTCAGCTGGTTCAGAGCACTTGCCTTACAAGCAAGGGGTCGTGGGTTCGACTCCCTCATCTTCCACATTGTTATCGGAAGGTAACAACTACACCAATAATAATTGTACAATAAAAATTGGTGTCGCGATATAGCTCAGGGGCAGAGCGGCCTCGCCAAAAGGGGAGGGTCGGAGGTTCGAATCCTTCTATCGCAACAAAGGTGATTAAATGGACATATGAGATACTTATGAATAGTAAATTTTATGTCTATGAGAAAACCAAAACTTATATTACTGATTACGTTCTTATTGCTTAATTTTTCCTTATTTGGTCAAGACATTGTCTATGACTCAATATACGGAAATAAGTCAAATTGGTTCAGAATAAAAGGAGGACCAATAGAAAATTTTGTTCGAATTGAATTCGAAAATGAAGCGATGATATTACAATCAAAAGTTTTATCGGCCGCAGGATTACTTGAAGGAATGGAAAGGGGAGTAGATTATGTTGATTATACTTTTCCTTATGATACCCTCAGTTATGAATTCAAAACTGACGTTCCAATAAACGTAATAATCTACAAATACTATCACAATGATACAACATATCGATATTATGTTGGACTTAGAAAATCGCATTTAGGTGCAACTTTATTTGAAGGACAGTACATGTTTATTTGTCCGATAGTAGCGATATCATCTGAAGTTAGAATTTATAACGGTATTGGACCAACAAAACAACAGGTTTTAAGACTAACACCTGAAGAAATGACTGACGATATGATTACAGACTATCAATTATCAAATGAAGTAACAGTCAGAGGAATAAAAGTAAGTAGAGTTTTACGAGCATCTAAAACAAGAGACATTCTTACAGAAATAATCGAAAAACCTATTTATGTTACGAAAATCTGGCCAAATCCAGCTAACGATGTTTTAAAAATCGAAATATTGGAAAACCCAGGCGTCATGATTAGGATATTTAACAGTCTACCACTTTTAGTATATGAAAGCCATATGGTGACAGAAATACTTGAAGTTAACACATCATCTTTCAAACCTGGCACATATTTGTTAGTAGTATCCGATCATAACGTTGAAAATATTATTGAAGTAATTAAATTTATTGTAATATAATTTGGTATACTTCGCGAGTTTGTGTATATTTATATAAATGAATAATATGGTATATATTTATACACTTGAAGACCCACAATCCAATGAAATTAGATATGTTGGTAAATGTAACAATATAAAAGAAAGATTACGAAAACATATTATAGACAAAAGAAAAACCAAAAAAACTAATTGGATTAGTTCTTTATCTTATCCTCCATTAATTTCAATAATAGATATCGTACCTGAAAGAGAGTGGCAATTCTGGGAAACATTTTGGATATGTATTTTAAAGTCGTGGGGATGCAATTTAACTAATGGTACATCAGGAGGCGAAGGAGGGAATGGATTTCAAAATAAACATCATACTGAGTTAACCAAATTAAAAATTAGTAATTCATTAAAAGGGAGAAAATTACCAAAGAACGCCAGAAAAGGAAACAAAAATGGAAGATTTCACGATTTTAAATTATCTATCAATGAATTGAAAAATTTTATTGAAGATAGTGAAAATCATATATCACAAAGAAAATTATCTAAAAAATATAATTTAAACAGGAACACAATTTTTAAATATCAAAAACGAAAAGACGAATTAAAAAAATTTGCGGGATGGACTGGAGATGGTTCCAGCTCGGTCTCATAAGCCGATTGACGAGGGTTCGAGTCCCTCTCCCGCACCAATGCCTTCATAGCTTTAATTGGTAGAGCACCTGACTTGTAATCAGGGGGTTGGGGGTTCGAGTCCCTCTGGAGGCTCCAGAAATGCCGATATGGCCCAGCGGTCGACGGCACTGGTTTCGTAAACCAGCGGATTAATCCCGCGCAGGTTCGAATCCTGTTATCGGCTCAAATGGTGGTTTTCCCCAATCTTGGTGACGTGGCGCAATGGTTAGCGCAGGACTCTTATAAGGTCGAGGTTGGGGGTTCAAGTCCCTTCGTCACCACAAATACTTATGTTTCGGTATTTATTATAAAACATCTATTATGAAAATACTTGAAACGATTAAAAATTTCTTTCTCGGATTTTGGTATATGTTCAAATACGTTATCATTATAGTTGTGATAGGCGTTATAGTTGGACTGATTACCAATAACGGATTAATCGGTTTTTTCACGATTGGAGGAATAATTATACTCTGGGCACTATGGGGAATGATACAAGAGTTAAAAGCTTGGATATCCAAAACTGGAGTGTATGAAGAAAAAGACGATAAAGAAGAATAAAAGAAGGCCATTTCCTTTTTTTGACCTTTTCATCCCTGTCATAATCAGAAGAAAAAAATCTTTTGTAATCAGTAAATATTTTATGTTTACTGATTCTACAATGTATTTTTTCAATGATGAAGATCAGTTCGACATCAACAAATTATTTGGTTTCAGTATTGGACATCATCATACGAACTCTTACAGGTTTGGATGGAGGCCGAATTCAGATCTCACTAAAATGGAAATTTTGGGATATGAGTATCACAAAAAAGTTAGAGTACCCGCAAAGCCTATTTGTGAAGTAGAATTGAATAAATGGTATCGATACGAGATGATATTCTTCTCAATCACAAAAGAAGTTAAATATTGTATCTACGATGAAAACAATGTTGCAGTTTGCGGTGATGAACGTAGCCCAATGGAATTAAAACATAGAATACATTTCGGGTATAAGTTATATTTATATTTCGGTGGAACAAAACGTGCCCCTCATGACATGACTATTTTTGAGGGGAATAAACGATAAAATTCAAATATATGGAAAATAGTGATGAGTGTTATCAAGAACAGAGAGAAAACAGCGACAATATTCTTGTTCCTTGGGACATTCTTCAATCCCTTGGGATACGATGCCCTTTTAAAATTCCTAATAGATACAACAGGCAGTTATTGGGGTTCAATTTCTATTTTCTACCTTGTCTCAGCGTCCTGTTTTATATTATATTTCTACTTGGCTAAAATCAATCCTTTAAATCTTTTCAAATTCAAGAGAAAAGATAAAACGCCCCTGTAACTCAATTGGATAGAGTAACAGCCTTCTAAGCTGTAAGTTGTGCGTTCGACCCGCATCGGGGGTACTAATTTTGAATTGTCCCGAAAATACCTTATATTTGGGACATGAAGTTCACAATCGAAAAACTCAATAAACCGTTAGTGATTATCGACGAGAACAAAAAAACAATCACATTAAATGGTTACGCTTTTATGGATGAACACGGTCATTGCATCATTATTAGATATGGTGAAAATAATCGTGATGCAATGGCTAAGTATCTGTCAGGTGACACAGATGAGCTCCATATCAAATATCATTATGTCAATTTACCAGCATGTCGAAAACCGCCCTCATCGTCCAACGGATAGGCCGCAGGTTTCCTAAACCCGAAATGTAGGTTCGATTCCTACTGAGGGTACAAAAAACCCCCTCAAATTAGAGGGGGTTTGGTAATTTACGTGTACCACTCGGCTATTTGAAACATCTTAAAATGCTTTTACCGTTAATCGATATATGTTGGTTTCTTCAGAATAGCCTACTTTTTAGAAGATTTAGTTTTTGAATTGGCACTCTGTGGTTCTGGTTTTACAATTGCTTGCTCACTTAGTACCTTCTTAATTATCTCATTAAGTTCTGTTTCGGTCAATCTTATAACTTTCTTCATATAGATGATTTTGCAATAAATATTCCGAAGATCAATAAAAAATGGGAAGTAATTATATTATTTCCCATTAGTACGTAAAGAACTGGAATATATCCTTACTTTACAGCGGTTGTGTCGACAACTTCTACCTGTACCTGTGTTGAATCGGCCTTCTGTTCCTGAACAGCGGCTTTCTTGTTACCACATGATGCAAGTGTTAAAGCCACAACTGCAATCATACCAATTAAAATCTTCTTCATCTATTTATTTTTTTGATAAATATATGAAAAAAATTAAAAGTTAAACTGCACCGTATTTTTTTGCTAAAACATCGATTATTTGGGCATCTTCTTTGGTAACGGAATACCAAGAACGTCTTAAAGCGAGGAGATTATTAATAAAAATTCTGTGACCCTCACTTCTTACATCTTCCTTGTCATCATCTTCGTCCAGACCATAACCATAATCAGTAGTTAACATTTCAAAGGTTTCGTCAAGGTCTTTTTTTGAACATTTCTCAAGGAATTCGTCTGGAGAAATGTCTACATCTTCTACATTAAAGTACGGCATTGTTTCTTAGTTTTTAGGCGTTTATTAATAAAATTTTCTTAATACAGTAATTACATCCCAAGCATCATCAAGAGCAGTATGTGTGACTATTCCTTCAATCTGTAAGCGTTCCTTACAAGTTCGTAGGTTTGGAAGCTCACCATCTTCGTCCCATTTGCAACACAAAACTGCAGGATCAATTATTCTTTGTTTTACTCTGATGAGTTTTTGCCACCATGGAAGTTGTTTCAAAAACATTTGGTCAAATGTTCCAAAATTCTTTCCTGCAACATTTATCAGGAGGTATTTTGAATTGGATGTTATAGGACAATCATTTGGAGATTTGTTCTCGTGATGTACCAATAAAAACTTATAAAGTTCCTTTATAACTTCATCCTCTTCAAAAAATTGATATCCAGGTTTATTTCTAAGTATCCTTTTAGTTTCGTCATCTCCTTCAAGGTACGCTCCCATCATTTCAATAATTTCTTTGTTCATTATTATTGCTCTTGGAGACCCAGTTATTTGTCTCTGAAGAACAATCGCGTTGAACTTTGGAATATCAGAGAATGGAAGTTTTAACTTTGTGTCTTCGACAATTGCTCCAATAGAGAGAACTTTGTTGTTCTCATAATCGAGTCCTGATGTTTCGATATCAATGGATACGTATTTCATATTTTTTTAAAGTTTTGTGCAACCCATTCAATTTCAAACGGCATGTATTCATTTGCGTATAAAATATGATTTAGAGTTACGTATGTTTTAACATTTTCAGTATCGACAAATAAGACATCATATATTTTCCCCTTCAAGAATAAAGGTTGTCCGAATGGGTTTCGGATGGTTTTTAGACATCTTAATTTATCTCCCTGTTTCATATCAGTTTCCCCAAAAATACTTTTCTTTATCCTCTTCTGTTGCCCTTCTAACCTGATGTATCCTGAAGGCTGAAGAATCCTGCATATTCCTTTCTCCCTGTTGGTATACCACACATCCATACTTTGTGTAATATCCAAATTCATAAAGAAATTCAAATGGCCTTTTGGTTATATCATTATAACCCCATTTACATACCACAACATCACCCTGTTGAAATTCTCTGTACCAATCTACAAGTTTTATTTTCTTAGCTAGATACCATAACCCGCCTTGCGATTGTGGACGTTGGAATTCTTCAAATTCATCCATTTCAACTTTTACCCACACACGATCTTTCATCGATAAATGCGGAGCATAAGGTCTTGAAGTACAATGCCAGAATGGACGTTCTTTATATCCTCTAGTAGGATGGTTCTCAGCTTCCAACCACTCCTCAAATGGTAATTCTCTTTTCTTATTAATAAAAAGAGAAGTTATTTTTCCATCTTTCTTCTGTCTACAAAGCTTATATGCAATCATAGTGAAAATATAATCAAAAAATTTTAGAAAACCAAATTAAGGACAATACAAAATTGTTGGATTGTCCTTATGAACATCTATTGTTGGATAAGTCTTTCTAAAATGTTGCAAATTGAATGGACGAGTAATCAAATGAAAACCATTCTTTGTTGGTACATGTATCATCAATACTTCTCTACCTGCTTCTTTCTGTAACATTGAAAGAGTGGTGCATAAATCACCATATGCAAATTCTTTATCATCATCTGCATCTACAATCCATTTCTTATCAGTCTCGGCATGAAATTCTCCTGCAACAGAATGATAAGTATTCCTTAACGCCCTGCAATTTTCGGTGAATACAATTCCAACTACTCTTTGAAGGAAGTGAGGTGCAAGCTTCTTGTAATTTCTCCTGTTGACCCTCAAATAAGCCCTGGCGTTTTCCTTGTCACATATACTGATGATATATGGTAATTTCTTGTCAAAATCATCAAGTGAATCGATGTAGAAATTATCGAGCACTATCTGGTCTTTTCCAAGGTCAGGATTGTCTTTCCTACGCTTGAAGATTTGAACAAAATAGAAATCATCCTTATCATCGAAGGATAGCATTTGTCTTATTAATCCTGAATTATTTACCATATATTTTTTTGTATGTGTCGAATAATGATTTAATATTTAACGCACCTGCGGTATTCATTGAGTGTATGAGAATCATCTTTGGTAAATTGAAATTGTTGTCAATACAATAATCAATAAACCATTTTGCGCAATGATATCCTGTTTTCTCAGTATAAAGGTCGTATTCGTCTTTCGTAAGATGGTCATGAACGCCATAATGTTGGTCGGCCAAATCATGGTCGAAAGATATCATTTCAGGGATGCCATTTTCCTTGACTATCTTTACGAACTCATCGAAATTACGGGCAATAACCCAGTCTTCGGTCATGTATTCAAAATAACCCATATAACCAAAGGAATCCTTCGGCATCCGTGTATCATCAAGATATAAATTGTACATTAATTATCGAACCAAAATACTACAATAACTTCATTTTTACCTCTGTTCTCAAGTTCTTTCATCGCCTTGAAAAGTGCACGATATTCAACAGGTGGAGTATATTTTGTTTGTTCTTTATACCACTTGAGGGCCTGTTCAAATTCGCTCACAGTTAACCAACTATGGGAGTGCCAATCAGGATGTTCAGTTTTTAAAGGTTTACCTTCATTATCACGTATAATTTTACCTTTCCATCTGAGAGCATCTTCCAACGTGCAACTACGATCTTCGTAATCTCTCGGATCTTCATTTTTTTCTCGAATCCAAAGATAAGCGTCATTTTCGGCTGAATATCCCATTTTGGTTGGAAGTCCTTTTGCTCTGAAATGTTTCTTCCAACGTCCTCTTACGCCGTCGGATAATATAGCAAACATATCATAACACCGACCTGGATTTACTCTTTCACCAAAAGAATACCAAAAATCATATTGACTATCGGATCTTTCTTTTTCCCTGTACTGAACATACATATGAATGTCACATCCCATTGTTTTTATTTTTAAGTGTTTTAAAATATTCTTTAACTGTTATATTCTCCCACAGGGTCTTTTCATTACTTCTACTTGATGGTGCAAAATATCTGTCCACTGCGTTGATATAAAATGAATATTCTCCCTGATTAAATTCATCCCATTGTTCAGGTGTTAAAAACCTTTTGATATTCAACTGTTCCAAAGCCAAATTATCAAAAGAAACGGTATCAAATTCCGTGAAAAGTTTCTTTACCCACCAATACCATTCTTTATGACATCTTGTAGTTAAATCTACCTTCCCCGCATTAAATCCAAAGTCCTTTTCACCAAGTACAAGTATTTTTTTAACTCCTTTATCTTTCAAGGTCAAAACATCATTGATATCATCAATTCCTGCTATCACATGAAAAACAGTATTTGGATATTCTAATATATCTGAACGAATATCCCACAGTAATGAACTTCTATATGATACACCAAGACCTTTAACAAATCCACGATTAATCATAGATTTTAAAGCTGTATGATTTTTTTTAAGATGACCTTGATTAATAGTTAAATTAACCACATAATCATTAACGGTACACCAAAAAAGAAAAGCTTCCATTTGACCTGTAAGTTCATTACAACCAACAGCTAATTCAATTCCTTTTGGTAATCCTACGAGCTTTTGTCTTAATGCTATGTAATCACATTCTTTACCGTCAGTTCTTGAACTTTCATGACAAAATTCACAGGTAGATTTTCCAGTTTTTGGGTTATATCCGAATGAACATTTGGTTGAACATCTAATATCAATATTCAATGGGTAATCAAAATCGAAAGACGGCTCCAGAGTAAAAATTTCTCTGGTGCCATCTTCAAGTAGTTTAACTACACTATTACCATTATGATATGAATACAAAACGTTCATCAAATTTTCTTTATCTCAAATTTCACTTTTTTAACAAGTCCTTCTATTTCGAGAGCCTTCTTTGTTTTTATTTTCATTTTTTCGTGCCATGGAACTTTCGTAAGTTCTAACTCACGTTCAATTTCCCTCATTCTTGGGTCGTTCTCCTTCAGGAAAAGTATCTCCATTTTTGAATAATCCTGTTCGAGTTTCCATGTCTTGGTGTAGTAGGTATTCCTTGGCCTTGATATCTGCCAGAAAACAGAATCATCTTCAATGAAATATCCACCCTCATCAAGACAAACACCGCCCTCAAGCAATGATGTGATTGCGTCGTCAATTTCTTCCTCACTCGGCTCAGTTTTGAACTTTGTTGTCTTCTCAAAGTTATCAATGATGAGTTCGTATTTGTAACGAGGTTTAATCATTTTTCCGTCCTTTATTTCAGGAACATCATAGAATGTAGGATCAGCAGTACTGTTGTCATTGCCAGTAAACAGCCATGAATTCTTGTTGAAGATGAAATTCTTGGTCTCAATTTTACCTGTACACACTTCTCTCGCGGTGCATGCTGACTGATGGTCAATGTAGCCTTCATTTTCAAGGAAGATAACGTCTTCTGCGCCTGTCTGCTCCATCACAACTTCCCTCAAAAGGTCTGTGTCGACACCATCCGTATAAGCATAAGATAATTTGGTAATGGCATCGTTATATTTTCTCCATTCCCAACCGAAATCACTTTTTTCAACGATTACTTTACCATCCTGGTCTGGATAAATGGTATCGATTACGAAATCCTGATCGTCTCTTGCTACTACAATTGAATGTGTAGATGAACTATTGGTTTCAAAGCAACCTTTTCTAACTAATTTTTTCATTTTATTGATTTTTAAGAGAACAAAGATAATGATAAAATTAAAATTTCCAAATTTTTTAACTAAAATCTGTAAACTAACTCGTCTTCTTTGTTGTAAATTGAAATGACAGTATTGTTTCCATGAACCCATGAGAATGTCCATCCCATATATACCATTGTGCGGCTTGGAAACATGCTTGTTAACTTATCAAAAGGCTGTACAATTTCACCTTCATTTTGGGCGATATCGAGAATTAAGTAAAATATCCTCCAGGGATTTGGAAGATTATTTTCGATATTTGGGGTTTCGACTTTGTCATGTAAGAACTTGAAAATTCGTTTAGCGTCTTTCTCGATAATTCGGTTCATTAAATCATTGAATGTTTCTTCATCATGGTAAAATTTCTTAATACGGTTAATGTTTTTCTTTTCACAATCAATTCTTTTCATGTAATATCCCAATATCTCATCAAGACTTACGTTTTCTTCTAGTATACACATGGCGCTCAGGTTTTATAATGATAGTTTCTTCAATTCTTTAATTGTCTCTGCTGCGGATGTATGAAGTATACCAATTCCGCCAGCATCATTCCAACTTTTAATGTTACTCTCTCTATCGTCTATTAATATTGAATTTGGAGTTGCAAACTCTTTCTTATGTTCGGGGGATCTTAATATCAAATGTACATTAGGTAATTCTCTTTTTACCCAATCATTCTTACCAACTCTAGAATCGTCTTGTCTTGATGGTGAAGACAATATTTCTGGCTCATATTTTTCGATATATTTCCATAATTTCTTACCGTCTTTTGACCAGTCTAGATTTGCCCAAAAGTCATATCCCGCTTTATTTATCGGTTCCCAAAATTTTTCATCATCATGAAATTGACCAGTAATATCTCTTCCAGTCAAATCATAATATCCTTTGATGAAGTCAGTTAAAACTCCATCCATGTCACAATAGATTTTATATTTCTGTTTCATAGGCCATTTATTTATTAAGTATCACCTTCCTCGTCATTTGAATTAAAAGGTTTGACATAAGGCGGATACAATTTTTCCCATATTAAATGGTCATAATTTTTACTATCGTAAATATGAAAAAATATGGGTTGTAAACTTTTATCAAATGTTAAAACCTTTGCGGCAATTTCTTTTCTTGATAAATCTTGGATGGGTTTAATTTCCCTATCATATTTCAATTGTGCTTGAAGTTTGGTTAAAAGAAAAGTATCTTTCAATATATTTGCCTGTTCTCTTACCCAAGCATCAAATTCGTCAGGTACATTTAAAAGAAGTTCATCTAATGGTTTATCCTCTTTTAAGTGCCTCCATATATCTCTACTAGAAATTCCAGTTATTATTGAATGTAAACGACAGTATTCAGTACCCTTTATCTTCATTCTAAGACCCGATCTAAAGCGGATGACATAACCCTCAGCATCGTCGGATATCATTGATTTCAGTACCTTAAAATCGTTTATACCGTCATATCTCTTTACAAGTTTAAATCCGAAACCTTCAAACCCTGCATTATGAATTAATTTTTCAATACCTGTCTCAATATTGATACAACCTATCATTATCAAATCTTCAAAATTGTATTTACAGACTATTCGTCCTTCTTTGAAGATTATTTCAAAAATATATGTGTAACGAGTATCAAGTTTTTTGTATTTGTATTTCTCAAGTAGTTTTCTACCCTTTTCAGCATAAATTGAAGTGAACGACCCTCTGGACGCAAATATCCATTCATTATCATAAAAGAATAACAATCCAAGCTGGCCGTCCATTTTTTCGGTTATTTCAAATGGTTCGTTTGGAATTTCTGATGGGTCAAGTTCTTCCATGTTGAAGAACTTCTTGAAGCATCTTGAAACAATTTCACCGTCACTATTTGTGACTAAGCCTCGACATGATAATGTCACGTCATCCCAATGTTTTTCCCATTGTGTTTTACGGGAATAATTCCAGATCGTAAGGTCCTTAGTCGGGTGTATTTGTTTTATTAGCCATCCATCATTATAGTACTGTTCTAAAATTTCATTTGTTATCATTCTTCATCTTCGTGTTCAAGTTTATGCAACTCTATTAATAAGTGTTTCCTTTTGAGCTTTTTAAATTCTGCTCGGATTTCCTCGATATCTTCTTTTGAAAGTCTATCTCCACCATCACTCAAATAACAATCGAGACACCACGACGTGACGCCATCAAAAATCTCAATACCAAAATCTGTGTAACCTTCTCCACAATGTTCACAAAATGGTAGTTCACATATTCTGATTCTCATTGTCTCCAAATCTATTTTAGCGTTATCTTCAAGATATATTCCCCATTCTTCATCATCCTCATCATCATAATATTCTGAAGATAAGGCAATCTCACTTACTGCATCTTGAATGGCACTTTGGATATTAGATTTGATGTGCTCTTCTGAGACCCTGTCGGGCAAAAAACCTGACATTTTAAATTTGGCCGTTACAATATACGTTCTGTTCTTGTCGGCCATTTCGTCTTTATTCTCTTCAGTTTCAATGTATACACCCATGATATTAATATTTATGTCTTATTCTATCCACATGATGATCAACACCATTATTATACTGTGATTTAATTGGTCTGTTATCCATCAAAGGAATGATTTCTGTTAATAAATTATAAGGTCTGAATTCGGGATGTCCATCTATTCCAATATCCATCATTTTTCCTTTTCCAAACCTATCATCACCTTTAAAATGCGTGTGTCCGTGAAGATGTATTGTACCTTTCTTTATATCTTTCCACGATAATATTGGATAGTGATTAATATGAAACATATGACGTTCAAATTTATATTCGTCATTTTCTTCATAAACGCCTAAAAATAGACTTTTAATTCCGTTTTTATTTTTCTTTATATGATGGTCATGATTACCAAGATATAGATAGATGTTCTTACAAATTAATCTATCATAAAATTTCTGAATTGATTCAAATCCACCAAATGACCAATCACCAAGATGGATAAGAACATCATATTGTCCAACAACATTATTAATGCCATTAACTATAGCATCATTCATTGCGTCTAAATCTGGGAAATCTCTGGTCTGAGAAATTGGAACACTACCATCAGGCATCCTCCAATCGGTCACTCCACGGCAAATATTTTTGTGATTAAAGTGAGTATCAGCTGTAATCCAAAAGTCTTGTCTTGATGCTCCTGAAACCATCATATTAACAAAATTCTGTGTGTGGTGAAACAATAAGTCCGTCAATTATTTTACATGGCTCGGTAGAAATCAAATATCTGTATTCGTCAGGATGAAGTTTTTTATCTTCCTCCGTTCCAAATATTCTACCATCTGGAACTCCCCATTCAAGTGCCATTTTGATAAATTCTTCATTCTCTTCAAGGTCGCCATACTCATCAACAACTCTTCCTTCTCGAATAAATGTAAAAAGTTCATCTTTACTCGAATAATAGAGATTGTTATGAAAATTCCAGTTAAACCTCCATCCTGAACTTCGTTTTCCTAAATGGATTTTCAATCCATGAAGAAATTCATCCCATGGAGACGCTGTATCGAAACAGTTTACAACTGGAAGATACTTTTTAGACATATTATCAAGAACAATATAACTAAACCCATTTTCAATTAATTTTGGGTCTAATTTCATATCTGTTATGCGGTCGATAAGAAGTTTCTTTCGACGTTCCATTTCCTCTTCGGTTGGTATTCTGTAGTAATTTGTTCCCATTTTAAAAATTCTTTACAATTATTTCTTTTGTTCCTTTTCCTTTTTTCTTTGCGACTTTCTCGTAATCATATTCGATGTCCACAATATTGTATTGACTAATTTTATCCATATGTGGGTTTACCACACCATTATGTTCACGGACATTACTCATCACAAATCTAACACCATTGGCATTAAGCATTTCCAACATAGAGTAAAGCATGAATTCATCAGTATTCGACCAATATGCGTTATATCCCGCCTCAGTAATCATATAAGGTGGGTCAAGATAAACAAAATCGTCTTTCCAGATATTTTCTGTTAGTAATAGTTCTTTATAATCCATACAAGTAAACCTAATGTCTTTCTCATGAATTAATCTATGATAATCCATCAGTTTTTTTATTGTACTTTCATTTATTGTTCTTTTACCGAATGTCTGATTAAACTTCAATTGTTTGTTGAACCTCATCATATTATTTGTACATGATGATACAAGTGCGAAAAACAAATACGGAGTAGGGAGTTTATTAAAATCTTCCCTTATCAGATTATATTTTTCTTGGTTGTCCTTTGGGATTGCGAAAGATTTGACCATCTTGATAAATTCATTAACGTCATCAAATTTTTGTATTTCCTGATAGAATTCGACCATAGGCCGAATTATATCATTAGCCACAATCTTCTTATAGTTACAATTTACTGCAACTGATAAACCACCAGCAAAGACATCATAAAAAGTATCAACATCAGTCGGAAAGTGTTGAAGAAGAATAGGCATCAACTTATCTTTTGCGCCCGTATAATTTAATGGCGACTTATAAATCATTTTTTCCATGCCACAAATATAAGATAAAAAAAGGTTATTCCCAAACTTTTTAACAAAAAAATAGCCCCATCGATTTCTCGAATGGGGCTGATTGGCACAATGGAAAATGATTAGTATAAACTCAATTTTGCTTTAATTTTCAAAACATCATCACAATCTGGATGATTTTCTTTACCTCTACACCAGTTAGAACTTAAATTTACCAGAAGCCTTAATTCGTCCAATGGTAATTCAATTCCTTGGCGTTTTTCTCTTTCATATTTGGTAATAACATCGTCGAATTTTTGTTCAACAACTACTTCCGTGAGCTTCTTTAACTGAGATTCAGTTATTGTTATTTTCTTTGCCATTTTAGTCTTCAGTATTTAAGAAGTCTTTACTAACGTTTGTTGGGATAAGTAAAGTCATTATTTTATTAAGAACCTCATCAGGATTGATTTTCGCAATCATTTCATCTCCTAGTTTCTTTAAAAGATCAGTAAAGATTCCGTCTCCGCCTTTTTTTCCAAAGAAATCTGGATTTTTTCTTATTGAGAAATCGGGATCTCTCAAAATTTCAGGTGGTATTGGTCTTCTTACTTCAGCAAATAAATCAGGAATAATAGGACCCGCCTTATTTCCTGTTCCTTTTTCAATTGTTCTATAGTTCAAAGTACAGGTAAATTTACCTCTTAATACATAATCATTCCCTGCCATATCACCATCAATAAACAATTTACTAAAGGTATTAAGTCCCATTTTACCTTCTTGAATATTCTTTTTCAAAAGTTTTAATATTTTAGTATATTCTCCTTCCTCTTTGAAATGTTCTTCGTCATAAATTCTTTGAATTGCGTCCCAGTTACCTCCTCTTGTATATATGTAATTGGCATATTCTCTTGGCTTAGTACTTGATCTTGTTCTTTGTCTATTTACAACATCTGCACCGCCAGCATCAATATCCATACGGGTCTTTAGAATATCATCAAGAGCATCTTCAATACTTGAAATATCTTTAACTGCGTAATATTGAATATTTACTGATTTACCATTTCCACCGAACTGAAATCTTATTTCTTTATTTGTGGTTCTTTCTGTTCTTAAAGGCCCAGCCCAAGTTTCAGGAATTAAGGAAACATCCAAACGGTTTAGAATGTCTCTTCTTGAGAAAAAATCATTAATTGCTGGCTGAATAACATATCTCTTAGCATATGCTTCATTCTGCCTTGCGATTTTCTCTAATCTTGCATCTCTTTCTTCTTCCGTTTCATCTTCAGGGGCAATGCTTAAATCTTTTGGAACATATTGCGAACCCATTTTAACATTTCTTGGTGGATGTTTGTAAAATATGTTTTCTGGCAAAACAACATAAGCTGATACTTTATTACCTCTATCTAATTTTTCTTCTTCACCGTAGTTGAAGAATTTTAAAACTTCAACACCATTTGGCATCGTTATAACTTCATCACCTATAATTGTATCCTCGACGAATTCATTTGTGTCTGGATCTAACGAAACTATTTTCGGTAATGACGTTGATTGTGTTTGGTCTAACTCAGTAATGTGGAGTCTGATCGGCTCGTCCAATTTTCTTGGTATTTTTTTGATGTTAGCCATCTCACCCATTTCTTCTTCATGGGTTTCTGCGGAATTTAAATCGAAGAAGCTTACAACATCACTCCAATTTGCTAGATATACTGGTCTGTTTGGGGCTGCACCGCCTCTATTAATTTGCTCTAAAATAAGGGATACGACCTTATCGACATCGATTTTTGCCATATATTAAACGTTTATACTATAAATATATCCAAAATTCATTTACGACTATACTTTTCAGACAATTCGTTATTATCAGTAAATCTTAAATCTGCTGTATAATCTGAATAGTCATAATCATTAACAATTTCTTTCGGAATTGGCAAAATTTCTTCGTCTAAATTTTCGTTTAAATACTTAACTTTCTGATTTGTGACCCTCCTAACAGCCCTCCAATATCTTGAACATTTCTTTTCATTCTTGGGAGCATCTTTCATTATTGGTATTTTCCTACTTCTACTCATAATTTTAAAAAATATCACCGATATTTTGGATTGGATGATTCATTATCTCATTTATATCATTATTTAAATTAAAATTCACTTGTGGCGGTAATATTCGCGCTATCGGTGGTTGTTCGATTAGATACCCAAAAACATCTTCCTCTGTTATTTTAACTTCTTTACCATTTATAATTATCGGCCTTTTTACTTTATCTATTGGTGCAAGTTTAAATGGATATGTTTTAACTCTCTGGGTTAAAAGTTCTAATGCTTCTTTATAATGTTCGGGAGGAGTTTGATTACTAAAAAATCTAGACTGAATACAACGACGTGTTCTGTTATCATATTCACACGTCACTCTCTCTTTGTTCTTAAACCTTAATGAAATTATAATAGATGTTTCAGTATTAATGTAGCCAGCAACACAATGATGCATGTATGCTCCTTCTTCTAAATATTCTTCACTATTCGTTAATATTTTTGGATTGTAAACATCTGTGGTATATTTAAAATCACCATAAGGCTGTGATGGCGGAGGCATTTCATTAAGACGATGAATTACTATTGGTTCTTCAATATGATGAATTAAATTTTCATCAAAAACATATTCAATAGTCCATTTCTTTTTAATAAGGCGCTCAATAGCCGATAACTGACTATGCTCTTCATGAAATGTATCATATGTTGTGGCTCTTAATTGTATATCAGGATAATATTCTCTTACCCTCTCTAACATATTGAAGTGGTCAGTTAATGATGTTATTAAATGTAAATATTCATCTTCTCTAATTGCCCTTTCAATACGTCCAGTTTCATAATTATTGATGATTTTTATAACATTTTCTTTTTCGGAATTTGATATATCTAATTCTTTCATTCTGTTATCCTCATCGAACAATATGGCTCTAGAATACGTTTCTGATTTATCTTTCCATTTTTCAAAAAAAGAATCACATATATTACCAATATATTTTGGGTAGTTTTTTCCAAATATTACACGTAATCTATCTAATAATAATAAGTCTAATTGTGGGTATTCATGTAATAGTTTAATAGTTATTTTAGATTTACAATTAAGTCTATCTAAAACTGCTGCAATTAACTTCCTATCATTTTTTTTGAGATATTTTTCTGTTGGGTAGTAGAATTTCAATAATCTGAACCCATGGTTAGGCATTTTTATTTTTCTTAACTCAGCAAAACGTTTTGACCATTCTTTAATAAACGCATCAGCCACATCTTTAACGGCATGAGGGTGTTTTAAACATTTCTCTTGTAATTCTTTAAAATTAAACGTGGATACCAGAGCATATTCAAATAAAGTATCATCAAACTCCTTCATGAATTGTCCATAAAGTAAATGACTGTTTCCTATTTTACTTGAAGCGTTAAATACACTTTTTAAAGATTGATCTAATGACAATATAGAATTAGAATAGAATGATTTTCTTTCTACTTTTCGTACTTTATTATAATTTGTGACTAAAAAATTACCAGTCTTTAAATTGAAAGTAATTGTTTGACTACTAACTGATTTAATAAAATAAATGGAATTGAATGTACGTTTTTTAATAGAAACAAAAAGTTTTACTGTTATAATATCATCATCTTTTTTTATTGCTCTTTCAATTTTAGTAATCTCGATTTGTGAAAATGGGTTGTTATAATGTTTTTTAATGTGACGAGATTTTCTGGTTGTAAACTTATGTATAGGTAATATTAAATTTTTTGTATCACCTTTTCTTGATTCTATCGCAGAAAGAAAAACCCTTTCAAATTTACTTCTTTCATCACCATCATTTGGTGAATCTGTGTAAAAGAATTTTCGATTATTATCCTTTGGATATAATTTTATGAATTTGGGATATGTGACTGGTATCTGAGGATGACACACAGCTTTCATTGTAAATGGATGTAAAATCGATTCGGCATCGCTATTATTTGTTATTGCTCTTCGATCAGTATTGATGGCATCAATAAAGTCATCTTTTTCTTGAAGGCTTACATAATTTTTAAGAAGAGAGATTTCGGCATAGTCGAAACTTTGCTGTAGAATGTACTCCATAACCAAACATTTAAAAAATATACTACAAATATAAGAAAAAGATTTTAAAATTGTTCAACACAAATCATATTTTTGTGTTAATTTCCAATTTTTCTTTTGAACCATCAGTTTTTGAGTAAACTGCATATTTGGGAGGTATTGTAAAACTCTGACCCTGTAACGCTATCGTATATCTCTTACCTGTTTTTGGTTTTAAATATGCAATAGTTAAATGTGGGTGATATTCAGGAAAATCACTTGTGTATGGAAGTTTCCTTAATTCATTGTTGGCTTCATATAATCCTTGCCCTGAAACATCATATTTTAAAACGTCTGTATCTTCGTTTTCAAATAATGAAGGGTTATTAATCTTGCACGCGCCAAAATTAATATTATCTATAACTTCCTTGATTTGCTCGGTTGAAACTCCATCGTGTAATCCGTATAATAACGTAACATGTGGATATTCTTCAATTCCGCCACCATCTATACTTGGATCCTCATACACGTCTTCAGGTTTAATTATATCCTGTACAATTTTAAGTTGTGGAAACTCAAAATATAATAGTACGGCGCCAAATTCGTGTCTACCATGTAATTCAGTTATCAACGTCGAGAGTTTCATAGTTATAATATAAATATTCCCTCTTCGTCTTTGGAGTGAAATTACCACTTATAGTTTTTACCTCAAAACTAACTTTCTTAAACCCTTTACTACATAAAGTATCATTGTAAAGATCACATTCATACCCACTAATCAATATTTTTGCCTGACTTTCAATCACAGCATTTAAAAAATCAATATGGCCATTCCTGTTCATGTCCACTTTGTATCTGGTAGATGTTCTGGTAGATTGTTCATACGGTGGATCACAATATAAAAAGACATTTGGAGTATTGTACTTACGTATCATTTCAATACCATCCATATTGGTTACAATCACCCTCGATAATCTATCATGTAACTCTTTTAATCTGTCTATGGATGAAAGAAAATCTGAAATTGACTTACTCATACCTCTTCGAATATACGTGTTCTTAGAAAACCCGCCAACACCATTATGTGATGTCCTGTTAACATAGAAAAAACAAAATGCTCGTTCTACTATTGGTAGATCTGAACGTTCTAAACTTTCTTTAAACTCCTTTCGTAAATCTTCAGAATAAAACGCAAGGTCACATTTTTCCTTGAACACTCTGAACATATTAGGATCTGAGAGAACTTTGTATAATGAATAAACATTCTTGTCTAAATCATTGTACATTTCAATCTCAGGTGGGTCAATCATAAGACCGACGCTGAACGAACCCCCAAATGGTTCAATATAAGTATTATACGTATGTTTTGGCGGAAAATACTGTATTATATTATTGAACATTGTTCCTTTTCCTCCAAAATATTTAATCGGTGCTTTCATTCTCTGGCTTTTCATCTAATTCAACTTCGGGAAATCGGCTCGGGCCTTTAAATCCTGTGCCGTGACTATTCGCACAATTCTTTATAACATTTAAACAATTGTACATACAGTAAGCTTCTTCCAAATTAAACAATCCGCTTTTCAATCCATATTCCATCGCACCTTCAATGATTTTCACAGACATTTGACTATCTATGTTCTCAATGAATTCTTTTAATTTTTCTTGACTTTCAAATTCTATAAGTCCACCAAATATCGCCTTTTTCATTGCTTTTTGAGTGTTTTATATGATACTGATTTTATATCTTCATTTGTTACTAATACAATAGAATCTTGTCTTTTAAATCTTCTGTATGGAATGTACAATTTAACATGTTTAGAAGACTTAGGAATAGGATATGGCATTAGATTTAACCCACCTTCACATTTCTCTTCAATCAATGGGATTAGTTTATCCTTTTGTATAAAAACCCATTCATCAAGAGTTTCAAAAATTAAATGTACATCGGGTGATGAATATAACCATCCAGTATATCCGTCTCCATTTTTTAATTCCACCCAATGGTGAGTTGTACTGACATCATCATCAGATCTTAAAATTTTCTTTAATGCTTTTGGGTCATATTTCTGACCGTTAATTTGAACATCCCAATGTTCGAGCTTGTCTTGAATTGTTTCTGGGAATATTACTTCATCGTTTTCATTTGTGAAGCAGTTGACGAACGCTTCTACGTTTGGTTTAGAGTTCTTAACGTAAGACCTTATAGTACTTCTTAATTCATTATTCATATATTAGATTGTTTCATAAAATATAAGAAAAATTAATTAGAATATCAAATATTTATCAGTATGAGTGTAATAATTAACGGGAAACAATTTAATGCAGAATACCTCGAACCTAAACAATTTGGTAAAGGTATGATGGGTAGAAATAAGTTAGATGGTTGTATGGTCTTTAAAATGGGAAAAGGACATCATTCATTTTGGATGAAAAACTGTTTAATCCCTTTGGACATAGTATTCGTCCTAAACAATCGTATCAGTCGTATCCATCAGAATTGTCCTATCCCTGAACCACACGCAATGAACCCGCCTCATTACACTGGTCTTGGCGACCATGTAATTGAATTTCCTGCGGGTACAGCATCGAACTGGAAAGTTGGTGATAAGGTTACAATGTATCTCGGATCACCTCAAAATCTTATTAGACCAAGAACGTCATTCTAAGATGTTTATGAATGTCTTGGAGTCTGCGGAATATGAATTGTATATTTTATTAAATCTCGGTGATAAACTTGAGTAATCAAACTGAAAATCTGGCCTTTGGTCTAAACAAGTAACAACAAGATTTTTTGTAACACCTTCAGAATATATGTTATCAATTCGATAAGCATGATTTAGCAATGCGTAATCTATTTCACCAATTCTGAACTCTTTTTGCCAATCATTAAAAACATTGATTTCATCTTGGATGTTTGATAAGTCTATTTTCTCTCTATTACTCATCCACCCTGCGCCATGACGTGTCTGATAACATCGTGTTACGTAATAAATCTCAATATCATTTATATTAAGATTTCTACAAATTTCCAAGGCGTTTTTTGATGTGGTGTTTGCATATGTTACGTGTGGGAATAATCCGTGATTCATATCTAACATTATTCCTTGTGAACCTTCGAATACTAAATTCTCGTAACTGTTGAGAAAACTATATGGTTTGATTTCGAAATGTAAATTCTTTATTGCATTTTCGAATGGTACGATTTCTTTTTCAAATAAATCATTAAAGGTCTTTACATCTTTATCTTGAATTAATCCTCGATAATACCAGTAAATTCCACGGAGTTTTTCGTCTAATATTTCAGGGTGTAAAAGGTCGATACCAAATAATTTGTGTCCTGAAGTATCATTACGTTTCATGGTTGCGGCTACTCCTAAACCACATGAACCATGTCCTAATTTTTGTTCCGTTAATCTGTTATAAGCAACATCAGCGGGTGTTGTTACTTTTACCAATGGATGATAATATAATCCTGGCTCAAATATGTCACCACCAATTTTGGATAATAATACCCCTCTTTCATTAAACAATGTTACGGGATAAACCGTACAATGTTCAGAATAATAGGAGGGCGCACCACGAAGTGCACCACTCCCATAATTTGAATGTACATGACTGACTTTTCCGATTTTGACATTGTGACCTGCCTGATGTCCTCCAGAAAATCTAACAACTATCGTTCCGATTGGATTTTTTCGACAAAGGTAATCAGTAGTTATACCCTTACCTTCATCACCAAAAAGTGAGCCGATCACAATGTTTGCTTTCATATTATTCAGTCGTTTCGTTAGTTTCTACTGGTGCCTGAGTTACAGGTTCTTCAGTTTTTGGCGTTTCAGGAGTCGCGTCCTGTTGTTCTGCCATTTCTTCAAAAGACTTTGCGTCTGAATATTTGGTTGTTCCCATTTTACAACATTATTGTTGGCTTGTGTGGGGTCTCATCCTTACTGTCGATTTCTGGCTTCACGGTGACATGTGAAACTCTACCTTCCATAAAGGATGTGACTGTTTCTGCAATGATATTTCCGACTTTTGTATAGTCATCTACCTGAATACAACGTTGGCCGAGAAGATTCTGCCAATATCCAAGTGAACTGTGACCCGCACTTCCTTCCATCATGTGAAGATGGAACACTTCATATTTCTTCTGTGCAGCTTCGAGAAGTTGTTTATCTGTAAAAGATGACTGTGGTTCTTTTCCCATCAGTCCTTTCACAGCATTTTTCGGTAGACTTCTCAAACATGGTTCATCACCAATAGTGAAAAGAAAACCTTTCTGTCCACGTTTGTCATATGCATCTGTTACAGTATGATACGCGCCAAAATACCACGCCAAAAGATAACTTTCACCATCGTTACCACCACCATGACCTTCAAGCCATGTTCTTGTTAACCAAAGGTCAAGTTCCTCGTCACCACTTTCAAATTGTCCAACCTGAAGTGGAGCATAATCACAAGTATGGTCTCCAATACCTAAGAAAAGTATGGCAGGATCGGCAACCCCTCTTTCAATCATATTTGCAACCATATTTGGAAGCCCGTCTTTAACCAGTTCATGTGGAATCCTCCTCATTGAACCTGTTACATCAAGACCGATAATGATTGGAAGTGAATTTGGGTGTATTTCAGAATCACGAGCTTCACGAAGAAGAGCTTTTGACGGCTCCATTGATTCGTGAATTTTTCCCTCTTTGTTCTGTGTAAAAATGTCGTCAGCACTCTTTGAAAAATATCCCAAAGATGTTGCACGAAGAGAACGAGAGCCTGAATCGTAACTTGTCCAACCCATTATTTACTCTCCTCATTAAAAAGTTCATTATACCTCTTGGTAAGAATTTCAAGTTTGATTTCGGTTTCACGAATTTTCAAACCAAGATCCAGGTCTTTCTTAACGAATTCCTTCGCATTGAAATCTGACGGAGAAATTATTTTGGTTGTTTCATTACCGCCAAGGTCGAGCATGTTGTCACGGTCTCTCTTGAGACGTTTCAGTTCGGTTGCACAATCTTCAACTTCACGTTTAAAGAGCATTTCTGCGTCCTCAGCAATTGAGAGCGCACGGTCATCACGGATCTGTTTGTTGTTTCTCCTAAGAGAAGTTACAAATGACCCTTTCAGTTCATTCAACTGTTTTTCTACAGGACTTTCCATTGTTTAAAATTTTAGTTAATAATGATGTTAAAAAATCTTTGAGATACAAAGGTAAAATAATATTTTTGATAAAAACAAATTTTATTTAAAAATAATTTTACATCCGTATTTTTTTTCAGTATATTCAGTTTTTGTAACATATAAATTACTAAGGTCGCAATGCATTATGTTAGCAAAATCTTTAAAACTATGAAGTTCTTCATTATAGTATATAAAACGTTTGGGTTTATTTGGACTTGGTCTGCCTTTTAACGAATTTGAAATTTTTTGTTTCCATTCATCCGATATTTTTCTACCTCTTTGCCTTTTTGATTGTGATAAACGTTGTTCTTCGGTTCTTTTTTTATTTTTGTTCTTTCCCATCATAGACATTCTTTTTCTTTCATTTGTTTCTTGAGATTGAATATGTCCAAGTGTAGACCCAGCAACAGGAAGAATATTGATTAAAAAAAAATTTTTATCTTTTTTGTATTTATCAATATATTCTTGTTCTTTTTTTATTAAATTCGGTAAATCTACTTCTTCTATAATTTGAAAATGAATTTCAATTTTGTGTTTGTTATATATGTTTTGAAGTATTAAATTCGGATGACTTTTTTGTTCTAAATGCCATAAATGTTCATATCTCCTTTTTGAAAATATATTCGTACTACCTATGTAGATGTATTGTTTATATGATATTGAATAAACGCACGATATTGGATTTTTATATCGTTTTTTACTCATATTAAAATGAATATTTTACTTTAGGTTTTGTTTTTTGAAATATTATGAAATAACTATGATATTTTCTTGCGTGTTCTTGTTTTGACCATTTCCCGCCAAAACTATTAATTCTCATTTTGGCTATTAAAATAAATAAATCTCTCGGATAGAAACCAATTTTTAATGCCATATTCATCGCCATAACATGGGTGAAATGATTTTTTCCACCAGAAACGGTATCCTGGCATTTCATAACCACAATGCCATTTTGACCTGTTATTCGATAGAGCTCTTGTAATGTGTTAAAATAATTTGCCGTCAATTTTTCATAAGTTGTATAACCTTCAAACCTTTTTGCGATAACTGAACTACCTTCTTTATTCTCTTTATACGATTTACCACTAATAACAAATGGCGGGTCGTACATTATACTCATCATTGTACCATCTTCAAAAGGTAAATGTTCTGAATCTGCCTCGATAACATCATCATAGGATGGAACAATATCTGATTTTATTTTTGGACCAGGTAAATCTTTCCAAAACAGACCTCTTGAATACGTACAATCAAGATCAAACCTGTCTATTTTGTAGAGAGACATTATATTCTTTATGACTTCATAATTACTATTGTAAACGCTTCTTACAGGGACAAAATCCTTATCCATAACCTTTACTTTTCGTTTGTTTTTTATTAATATTGGTACAAGTATACGGTAAAAAAATCATAATACCAAATATTTATTAAAAAAAATTAAGATGGGATGCGGATGTAAGAAAAAAACGGCTGTTCCTCAGCCAGCTCAACAGCCAACAAAAATTGTTCTAAGAGAAAGTAGACCTCCAAGGCCGCCTATGCCTATTCAAACGCCTCAGCAACAACAAGAGGAAGCTAACAGAATAGCAGAAAAAATGAAACAGATAACAACAACTCAAACTCCATAATATATAGTTATCTACAAAGAATTTTTTATTTTATTAATCATATTCGTAGTCGATCTATTATCAGTAGGATAAAAATCTACACCATATTTTGAGTTTTCGGCACCAATAACCTCTTTATTCCGATAATGGTCACCAACAATAAGATAATCAATATTAAATATTTTAATATAATTTCTTAATTCATCGCTGGTATTAAAAACGACAACTTCATCAACCATTTTAAGGTTCTCCATTATTGTCTTTCTGGTTTCAATATTATTAATTGGACGATTTTCGCCTTTTAATTGTTTCACTCTTTCATCACTATCCAATCCAACAATTAATTTATTCTGACTTTTAATTGGTAATATTTCATTATCGTCGGTGCGGTATAATTTTGCGAACCATAATAAATCTATATGGCCAGTATGTAATATATCAAAACAACCGTTTACCCAAATATTCATAATTCTTCAATTCTAACTGATTTGTCCTCCACAAACAAATCATAAGACGGTTTATTTAACCTCAAATCATGCCGTAAACAACCCCATTCATCAAGTTGTTTCCTTGTTAATGCAGACCAGTCAATTCCAGTATTACCTCCTCTTGCTGTCCAATAAACAATCGTATGTCCTTCATTGTAGAGTTTATTAATTTTTGCAATATTCTCATATATTGGTTTGGCATTTTCATAACCGTCAACTGTTCTGCATATTGTGCCGTCGATATCTACAAATATTACCATTATTTTTGACTATTCTATAACTATCATCATCATAATGCGGTGTACTAACTTCAAATATTTCACCTTCTTCAAACGCAATTAATTGATGAGGAGTATTCGGCTCAATGTGTACAATGTCTCCAGCAAGGAGATTGATTTTTTGCCGACGGGCATCTCTAGTGTCAATTGTTATCAACTGAAATTCCCCTTTATTTACATACCAAGTTTCGGTCTTTTTCGAATGGAAATGCATACTAAATTTAGCGTTTTTCATAAATCGTAATAATTTTCCACAATAATCCTCACCATTATGAATAATGACTTCTTCACCCCATGCTTTCGGAATGTGTATATTATGATTTGTAATATGGTTAATTTCAATCATATTTTAATTTTTTCTTATTTTATCTATTGAAACAACAGCAAGACCTTTTTGTGTAACCGCCCATGATGCACATTGATTAGCAAATTCAATAGATTCGTTTATATTGTTCGTTGTTAAATATTTGGCCACCAATCCTGATAGAAAAGTGTCGCCAGCACCTGTAAGATCTCGAACATCATGTTCATATTTAATAGGAAAATGTTTTTCTATATGTTCACCATCGGTGTTATTGAACAATAATTTTGCTCCATTTTTACCCATTGTTGTGATAACATTGTGCTTATATTGAATTGTGAGATAATTTTGACTCTCTTTAAATTCTTTTTCATTAATTTTTATAAACTTAATATTGGATATCCAATCTTCAATTTTTTTCTTTGTATCAATAAAAACTAATTTATGTAATTGAGATATTAATTTAATATGTTCTGTATTAAGAAACCCTTTATTGTAGTCACTTATAACCACAGCATCATATTTAGAATAATTGATTTTATTTAAATTCTCCCAACTAATGGATTGTATAATATCATCTTTATCAATTCTAAGAATCATTTGATTTGATGTTTCATCAATAAATCGTGATTTAATTGGTTTTTTTTCATTTGTAATGATGTCACATTCAACTCCTAGTCCGATAAGATTTGCATAAACATTCATTGACATTCCATAATTTTCATTTTTTTTTGTTGGAGTTAAAATAGGAACTGGCGCTTCAGGGCATATTCTTAAACAATTACCATATTCAAATATATCAACGCAACTATCTCCAATAACTAAAACTTTTGACATTGTAATTAAATGATTTATTGTCTAAATATATGTCATTTTTTTAAAAAAATAAATATCAGAAATGATAATTAATTTCACTTTAATAATATTGATTTAATTTCGTTTATTACTTGTTCGGATGATATCATCTTAGAACATTCAAATTGTCTGTCTGTTCCTTTATGAACTGGACACCAATTCCAGTCTCCTGGGTCAAAGCTATACTTTGACCAACAACCATGACAAACATCTTCATTGATAACTCTTCGTATATCATTTAATTGCTCGACAAAAATATCTGTAAATCCAGAAATTAAGATAGTTTCCGTCCCTGCTGCCCATGATAACCAACTTAATCCACTACCAATACCAATGAATAATTTAGATTCTTGAAGGACTTTTAACGCGTCTAATATGGATGGAGTACTTACTCTTTTTACTCCATTAGGTGATTTATTACCCATATACCCATCGGGCTCTTTTGACAATAAAATAACTTCGTATCCATTTTCTTTTAAAAAATCAACAACATCCTGCCATCCGTTAGGGTTGTTCCAATATTTGCATTGAGCCGTACTATGAATCGCTATAGATATCTGTTTTTCTTTTTTTTCGGTTGACATTATGGGTAACTTTGGTTTTAATTCAACAAAATCTAACCCTAATATATCTGACGCAGCTTTAGTTAATGGTTCTTTTCTGGGATCTGTTGGATGGTTAAAAGCATCAAAATCTCCATTATTGATGAAATAACCAATTCTATATAAAGCGTAAATATTATTTACAGGTGATCCTGGCTCCACAAATTGAATTTCTGGATATTGATCTTTGAATAAATAATTATGAAATGTTGAACAAATGACCTCACATTTTTTATCAATTCTGAATTTTTCAACATATGGAAACCATGCTAAAGTGTCTCCTAATGCTTTCGATTCAAAGCTAATTAAAACTCTTCTATTCGAAACATTGAATGAATGTTCAAAATAATAATTTGTATTTATTCCTTCTATTTTTATTAACCAATCTCCGTAATATTTCTTATTTGCTTTTGCCCAAGAATTACTTTTTAAATCTATCTCAAATTCTACTTTATTATTTTTTAAATTTATAAAACTTATACGATATATATGGTCAATACTTTCTTTTATTTCAACAAATGGTCCATCAATAAAATTAATGCTTATATTTTTT